>Ga0065721_10050070_pt1 | contig 23584 bp, 18 predicted proteins | sample Mesricmetagenome_FD_59108 | JGI IMG/M metagenome (GOLD analysis project Ga0065721, IMG submission 59108) | Mesophilic microbial community from rice straw/compost enrichment Sample: eDNA_1 v2 (version 2) | ecosystem: Engineered > Solid waste > Grass > Composting > Bioreactor | place: USA: Davis...
GCGCTGGCGGAGGTGTACGCCAGTGACGACGCCGGGGAAAAGTTCGTCCGCGACTTCGTGGCCGCCTGGACCAAGGTGATGAACCTGGACCGCTTCGACCTCGCCGCCTGACGCCCTCACCCCCCTTGCCCCCCTCTCCCACACGCGAAGCGTGACTCCTGGGAGAGGGGGGCTTTTTTGTGTCGCGGGGCAGACCCGGCGGAGTGACGCGATCGCCCTCCTCCGGCACACGGTAACGGTGCCGTCGGCCGGTCGCCGTCGAATGAATTCGCGGCTAGCGGTTAAGAAGTCGGCCTGCGCCGACTCCGGTATTCGGTGACGGTTACGGCTTAGCCGCGGCCGCATCTCGATCGACGGAGTCGGCGCAGGCCGACTTCTTAACCGCTAGCCGCGAATTCATTCGACGGCGACTACTACGGCGGCCCTATGCCTCAGGCACCCCCTCCTTCGGGCGCGCAGCGCCGCTCGAACGCGGCTGCGCCGCCGAGGGAGGGGGCTGGGGGGTGGGTGCCGCCGAGCGACGGGGTGGGTGCAGGCCCCGGCGGCAGTAAATGGCGGCCCTGATGGCGAACAACCTTGTATGACCAACGACCTCGACTATGCCGACCGGCTGTGGAAGGCGGCCGACGCCCTCCGCGGCCAGGTGGACGCCGCCGAGTACAAGCACGTCGTCCTTGGCCTGCTGTTCCTCAAGTACATCTCCGACAGTTTCGAGAGCCGCCGCGAGGACCTGAAGGCCGAGCTGGAGCGGGACGGCATCGGCGGGGAACCGCTCGAACGCCTGCTGGAGTCGCGCGACGAGTACACCGCGGAGCGGGTGTTCTGGGTGCCGGTGGAAGCCCGCTGGCAGAATCTCCAGAACCAGGCGACGCGCCCCGACATCGCCACGCTGATCGACGACGCCATCCTCGCCGTCGAGCGGGACAACCCCGGCCTCAAGGGCAAGCTCCCGCGCGACTACGCCCGGCGCGGCATCGAGCCGGTGAAGATGAAGGGGCTGATCGACCTGATCGCGGGCATCGGGTTCAAGGGGAGCCGCGGCCAGGCCCGCGACACGCTGGGCCGGGTCTACGAGTACTTCCTGGGCAAGTTCGCCGCCGCCGAGGGCAAGCTGGGCGGCGAGTTCTACACGCCGCGCTCCGTCGTGCGCGTGCTGGTCGAGATGCTGGAGCCCTACGAGGGGCGCATCTACGACCCGGCCTGCGGCTCCGGCGGGATGTTCGTCCAGTCCGAAAAGTTCGTGGAGGCCCACGGCGGCCAGCGCACCGACGTTTCGATCTTCGGGCAGGAGTCCAACCCGACGACCTGGCGCCTGGCCCACATGAACCTCGCCATCCACGGGATCGAGGCCCGATTGGGCGAGCGTCCGGCGGATACGTTCCTGAACGACCAGCACCCGGACCTGAAGGCGGACTTCATCCTGGCCAACCCGCCGTTCAACGTGAGCGACTGGTCGGGCGCGCTCCTGCGCGGCGACAAGCGCTGGACCTTCGGCGACCCGCCGGTGGGCAATGCGAACTACGCCTGGATTCAGCACTTCGTCCACCACCTCGCCCCGCCGAATGGGAAGGGTGGGGGTGTGGCCGGGTTTGTGATGGCGAACGGCAGCCTGTCGAGCAACACGGGCGGGGAGGGCGAGATTCGCCGCAAGCTCGTGGAGGCGGACCTGGTGGACTGCATCGTGGCTCTGCCCGCGCAGCTTTTCTTCACCACGGGCATTCCGGTCTGCCTCTGGTTCCTGACCCGCGACAAGTCGGGCCGCAATCTCCGCCGGGGCACGCCGCACCGGCCCGGGGGGCGCGCGGGCGAAACGCTGTTCATCGACGCGAGGAAACTCGGCACGATGCAGACCCGCGTGCTCCGTGTTCTCACCGGCATTGAGACGGACGAGCAAGTACCGGGAACCCATGCTATCTCTCGAAACTCGGACGGGACGCCGGTGCTGGACGAGAAGGGCGACGTTCAAATCATCCCCGGCACCGGCGACCCGCTGCCCGCGTCGGACGTTGGCCGCATCGTGTACGCGTACCGCCGCTGGCGCGGCGAACCCGCGCCGGACTGGTGGGACGAGGCGGCGCATGGGGCGTGGGCGTTCGCGCCGACGCCGGGGTTTGCGCGGGCGGCGACGATGGAGGAGATCGCGCAGCACGGGCACGTTCTGACGCCGGGGCGGTACGTGGGGGCGGAGGAGCAGGAGGACGACGCGGAGCCGTTCGCGGAGAAGTATCCGCGGCTGGTGGCGGAGTTGGAGGAGCAGTTGGCGGAGGGTGAGCGGTTAGGCGCATTGATCCGCGAGCGCTTGAGCCTGATCTCGGAGGGCAAGTAAATGCTCGCGATGTTCGAGATGGCACCTGCGGAATGGGAACGCACAACGCTCGGCAAAATCGTCGAGCGTGGCGGCGGAAGCATCCAGACTGGCCCGTTCGGTAGCCAACTGCATGCGTCGGACTACGTTCCCGTGGGCATCCCATCGATCATGCCCGTCAACATAGGCGACAACCGGCTCATCCGTGACGGGATAGCCTGCATCACTGAAGCCGATGCACAGCGACTGTCCAGGCACATCGTCCGCAAGGGCGACATCATCTATAGCCGACGAGGCGACGTTGAACGACGAGCCTTGGTACGCGATGCGGAGGATGGTTGGTTCTGCGGGACGGGGTGTTTGAAAGTGCGGCTCGGGCAAGGAGTTGTCCGGCCTGAGTTTGCCGCGTTCTACCTTGGCCATCCGGAAGTGCGCGAATGGATCGTCCGTCATGCGGTCGGTGCGACGATGCCGAACCTAAACACCGGCATCATGGAAGCGATTCCGTTTCTCCTCCCGTCCGCGTCCGAGCAGGACGCCATTGCTGAAACGCTCAGTGCGTTGGACGACAAGATCGAGCAGAACCGGCGGACGGGCCGGGCGTTAGAAGAACTGGCGCGGGCGACGTTCAAGGCGTGGTTTGTGGACTTCGAGCCGGTCAAGGCCAAAGCCGCAGGCGCGACCGGCTTCCCCGGTATGCCCCCCGCCGCCTTCGCCGCCCTCCCCGACCGCCTGACCGACTCGGCGCTCGGGCCGGTGCCGGAGGGGTGGGAGGTACTGCCCATCGGCAACCTCGTTACAGTCAAAGGCGGAGGAACGCCAAGCACGAAAGTTGCCGAGTATTGGGACGGGGGGACGCATTTTTGGGCTACGCCGAAAGACCTCTCAGGTCTTCAAGACCCGGTGCTGCTCGGGACCGAGCGCCGCATTACTGATGCGGGGGCGCGGTGTATCAGTTCCGGCGTGCTACCGGAGAACACGGTGCTTCTCTCATCACGGGCACCGGTGGGATACACCGCCCTTGCGAGGGTGCCGGTAGCGGTAAACCAGGGCTTTATTGCGATGTCTTGCGACGGCCCGCTCCCGCCGCACTACGTACTGCATTGGACACGCTCGGCACTGGATGAAATTAAATCGCGAGCGAGCGGCACCACATTCCCCGAAATCAGCAAGAGCGCGTTCCGTCCCATCCCCGCGGTCTTGCCTAATGCTGTTGTAGTGCAGGAGTTCGAACGCTTCGTGCAACCGCTATTCGACCTTATCGAATCCGATGTGCGGCAGTCACGGCAACTCGCCGAACTCCGCGACTACCTCCTGCCCCGCCTCCTGAGCGGCCGGGTCCGGGTCGCCGGGGCCGGGACCGACGCCGAACGGGCGGCAGCGGAGGCCGTGGCGTGAGCGGCGGCCACCGACGCCCCACGGAACAGATGGTCGAAGACGCCGCCGTCGCCCGGTTCGGCGCGGACGGCGTGCCCACCGTCCGGGGGGCCGAACTCGACGACGCCGGGGAGCGCGAAAGCCCCGCCGCCGTCCTCCTCGCCGACCGCGCCCGCGCCGCCCTCCGCCGACGCCACCCCCACCTCCCCGACGACACCATCGCCGCCGCCGTCGCCTTTCTCTCGCGCCCGCCGCATCCCACCCTGATAGAAAACAACCGCTGGTTCCACAGCCTGCTCACCGACGGCGTGCCCGTGGAATACAAAGACCCCGCCACCGGCGAAACGCGCGGCGGGCGGGCGCGGCTGATCGACTTCGACGACCCCGCCAACAACGACTTCCTCGTGGTCCGCCAGCTTACCGTCACCGGGCCGAGCGGGAAGGGCATCCGGCCCGACCTCGTGCTGTTCGTCAACGGCCTGCCGCTGGTCGTGGTCGAACTGAAAGACCCCGCCGCCGCGACGGCCGACCTGAACGCGGCGATCGACCAGCTGCGGCGCTACCAGGGCATCGCCCCCGACCTGTTCGTGCCGAACCTGCTGCAGGTGGTCAGCGACGGGCTGCTCACGCGGGTCGGGAGCCTCACCAGCGGGCGGCAGCGGTTCATGCCGTGGCGGCCGGAGAGCAGCGGCGGCGGCGGCGGTGAGCCGACGCTGGAAGCGCTGATTCGCGAACTGCTGACCCCGGCGGCCCTGCTGGACTACCTGCGCGCCTGCGTGGCGTTCGAAGAGGACGAGCGGGGGAACATCGTCAAGAAGGTCGCGGGCTACCACCAGTTCCGCGCCGTGCGGAAGGCGCGGGCGCGGGTGATCGGGGCGATCAAGACGCCGGACCGCGCAAACGACGAGGAGGCCGGCAAGGGCGGGGTGGTGTGGCACACGCAGGGCAGCGGAAAGAGCCTGACCATGCTGATGCTCGCCGGGACGCTCGTGCGGGCGGCGGAGATGGCGAACCCGACCCTGGTGGTCGTCACCGACCGCAACGACCTGGACGACCAGCTTTTCGAGACGTTTGCGATGGGCCGCGCGCTGCTGCGGCAGGAGCCGGTGCAGGCGGAAAGCCGCGAGCACCTGCGGGAGCTGCTGGACCGGGCCAGCGGCGGCGTGGTCTTTACGACCATCCACAAGTTCACCGAGGACCACGGCACGATCAGCGAGCGGGCGAACGTGGTGGTGATGGCCGACGAGGCGCACCGCAGCCAGTACGGGTTCGTGGAGGGCGGGGCGCGGTGGATGCGCGAGGCGCTGCCGAACGCGACGTTCGTCGGGTTCACCGGCACGCCGCTGGTGGCGGGGGACCGGGTCACGCGGCACGTCTTCGGGGACTACGCCGACGTCTACGACATCCGCCAGGCGGTGGCCGACCGGGCGACGGTGCCGATCTACTACGAGCCGCGCGTCGTGAAGCTCACGATCGACGAGGCGGGGGCGCGGGAGGCCGAGGCGAAGATCGCCGAAGCCGCGGCGGCCGACGAGGCGGGGGGCGAGACGCCGGAGAACGTCCGCATCCCGCTGGAAGCGCTGTACGGGGCGCCGGAGCGGCTGGAGCGGGTGGCACGGTTCCTCGTCGAGCACTGGGAGCAGCGCCGCGAGGCGATGGAGGGCAAGGCGCTGGTCGTGACCATGAGCCGCGACATCGCCGCCCGGCTGTATGCCGAGATCGAGAAGCTGCGCCCCGGGTGGCACAGCGACGATGACGACAAGGGGGCGATGAAGGTCGTCATGACCGGCGTGCCGGACGACGCCCCGCACGTCGCGCGGCACGCCCGGAGTAAGGCGCAGCGCAAGCGGCTGGCCGACCGGTTCAAAGACCCCGCCGACGACTTCCGCCTCGCGATCGTGGTGGACATGTGGCTCACCGGGTTCGACGTGCCGAGCGCGCACACGATGTACCTCGACAAGCCGCTGGCCGGGCACAACCTGATGCAGGCCATCGCCCGGGTGAACCGCGTCTACGGCGAGAAGCCGGGCGGGCTGGTGGTGGACCTGATCGGCCTCGCGGACCCGCTGGCGGACGCCCTGGCGACCTACGCGGGCGCGACGGGGGACACGGACCGGCCGGTCAAGGCGCTTCAGGACGAGGCGATCCCGGCGATGCGCCTGGCCTTCGAGCAGCTGCGGTCGTTCTTCCACGGCTGCGACTACGCGGCGGCGCTGGAGGCGGAGCCGGGGGACGTGCTGCGCCTGTACCTGGGCGCGATCGACCACGTCCTCGACGTGGGGCGGACGGTCGGCGAAGAAACGGGCTGGCAGCGGTTCCGCGGGATGGTGAAGCGGCTGGCGACGGCGTTCGCGCTGGCCGTGCCGCGCGCGGAGACGCGGGAGATCGCCCCGCACCTGGCGTTCTTCCAGCGGGTGGCCGTGATGATCCGTAAGCGGCTGGCGGACGAGCGCGAGCCGGGGGGCGGCGGGGGCGCGGCGGCGGCGGGCGACATCGACGCGGCGGTGCGGCAGGTGATCGGCGGGGCGGTGGACGCGGGCGAGGTGATCGACCTGTTCGCCGCCGCGGGGCTGGACGCCGCCCGCCTGGACATCCTGAGCGACGAGTTTCTGGAGCGGGTGTCGGCGCTGGAGCAGAAAAACCTGGCGCTCGAAACCCTGCGGAAGCTGCTGGGCGACCAGATCAAGAGCAGCGAGCGGACCAACCTCGTGCAGGCGCAGAAGTTCCGCGAGGCGCTGGAGCGGGCGATGCTCGGCTACACCAACAAGCAGATCACCACCGCCGAGATGATCGCGCAGCTTCTGGAACTGGCCCGGTGGGTCCGCGAGGCGAAGCGGCACGGCGAAGACCTGGGCCTGTCGGGCGAGGAGACGGCCTTTTACGACGCCCTGGCGGAGAACGGGTCGGCGAAGGAGGTCATGCAGTCCGACACGCTCCGCCTCATGGCCCGGGAGCTGGCGGAGATGGTCAAGAAGATGCCGAAGCTCGACTGGACCCGGCGCGAGAGCGTGCGGGCCGACCTGCGGCGCAAGGTCCGCCGGCTGCTGGCGATGTACGGCTACCCGCCGGACCTCTCGGAAGACGCCACCCAGCTCGTGCTACGGCAGGCAGAGCTATCGGTAGACCCTGCGGAGTGACGCGGACGCTCCCTGCGCCCGAACCGGAGGGGGAGGAGGAGCAAAGAATGACCGCGAAAAACACGATGCTGCGAATGGACAACATCCTGATCGTGGTGGACGACCTGGAGGGCGTCAAAGCCTTCTTCACCGAACTCGGGATGGAACTGGAGGGCGAGACCACAGTCGAGGGGCCGTCCGTGGACCGCCTGATCGGACTCCAGGGCGTGCGGGCCACCCTGGCGATGATGCGGACGCCCGACGGCAGCGGCCGCATCGAACTGGATAAGTTCCACACGCCCGACGCGGTACGCTTCGCCCCCGCGAACGTGCCGGTGAACGCACTGGGCATCCGCCGCATCATGTTCACGGTTGCGGACCTGGACAACGTCGTGGCGCGCCTTCTGCGCGCCGGCGGGGCCGAACTCGTGGGCGACGTGGTGGAGTACGGGGACGCGTTCCGCCTCGCCTATGTCCGCGGGCCGGAGGGCCTTATCGTCGGCCTCGCCGAGCCGCTCGGCGACTCCTGACGCCTGCCCGGCATCCGCGCCCGCCAGAGGGGGTGGTAGCATGGGAGCATGGACGACTCCGAGGCCGTGACCGTGCGGGTGGCGGACACCCGCGATGTCTGCCTTCTCGCCGAACTCGGCGCCGCCACCTTCCGCGCTGCATTCGAAAAGGACAATACGCCCGAAGACATGGCGGCGTACCTGGCCGAGCACTTTACCGAAGCGAAGCTGCGGCAGGAGATCGCGGACCCTCTCGCCACCTTCCTGATTGCCGAGCGGTCCGGCCAACCGCTCGGCTATGCCAAACTCCGCGCTGGCGCCCCGGATACCTGCATGACCGGCCCGAAGCCCATGGAGTTAGTGCGCCTGTATGTGCTACCGGAGAGCATCGGGCAGGGCGTCGGCGCCCGCCTGATGCAGGCGTGTCTCGCCACGGCGACGGGGCTGGGCTTCGAGACGCTGTGGCTGGGAGTCTGGGAGCATAACCACCGGGCGCGCGACTTCTACCGGAAATGGGGCTTTGAAGCGGTGGGCAGTCACCTCTTCCAACTCGGCAGCGACATACAAACGGACCTGATCCTGCAAAGAGCGCTGCGGGTGTAATCAAGCATAAGGCCAGGACCGGGGCATCGCACGAAGCAGCGCGATGCCCCGGCCCTTTCTGTTGTGCCGCCGCCATGTCAGAGGGTGCCGCGGCGGGCCTGCTCGCGCTCGATGGCCTCAAACAGGGCCTTGAAGTTGCCCTTGCCGAAGCTCTGCGAACCGTGGCGCTCGATGATCTCGAAGAACACGGTGGGCCGATCCTCCACGGGCGCGGTGAAGATCTGGAGCAGGTAGCCCTCGTCGTCCCGGTCCACCAGGATGCCGAGTTCGGCGAGTTCCGCCAGGTCTTCCGGTATCTCCCCGACGCGCTGCGGCAGTGCCTCATAGTAGGTTTCGGGGACGCGCAGGAAGGTGACGTCGTTCTCGCGCAGGGTCCGCACGGTCCGGACGATGTCGCTTGTGCTCATGGCGACGTGCTGGACGCCCGGGCCGCCGTAGAAGTCGAGGTACTCCTCGATCTGGCTCTTCTTGCGCCCCTCCGCCGGCTCGTTCAGCGGGAACTTGATGCGTCCGCCGCCACCCTGCACCACCTTGCTCATGAGGGCGGTGTATTCGGTAGAGATGTCCTGGTCGTCGAAGTGGACGAGTTGCGAGAAGCCGAGGACCTTCTCATAGAACCCGACCCAGGTGTCCATCGCGCCCAGTTCCACGTTGCCCACGATGTGGTCGATGCTCTGCAGACCCGCGGTTCGTGCCGGAGCCTGATAGCGATCGGGGTCCAGCGGCCGGTAGCCGGGCAGGAAGACGCCCCGGTAGCGGTCGCGGTTCAGGAACGTATGCGTGGTGTCCCCGTACGCCCGTATGGTCGCCGTTTCCACCACACCCTGATCGTCGCGGAGTTCCGCCGGTTCCGCGACCGGCTGCGCGCCGCGCTTCACGGCGGTTTCGAAGGCGGCGGTGACGTCGTCCACCTCCAGGGCCACGTCCTGCACGCCGTCCCCGTGCCGCGCGAGCCGGTGGTTCTCGGGGTGGTCGGCGCGCAGGGGGGAGACGACCAGGAACGTGATCTCGCCCTGCCTCAGGATATACCCCGCCTCCTGCTGGGAGCCGGTCTCCAGCCCTGCGTAGCCTACGACGTCAAAGCCGAAGGCGTTCCGGTAGAAGTAGGCGGACTGGCGGGCGTTGCCGACGAAGAAGCGGACGTGGTCGATGCGCCGCAGGGGGATGTCGTCGCTCATGGGGAAGAACCTTTCCTTTGCTCCGTTGCGAAGGGCTGCGTGGTTACTCTTATGATACCCGCTCAGGAAAGGAGCAGGGCCGGAAGCGATTCGCCCGCGGCGTAGTCGCCCCGGTCCTCGTGCGCGACCAGGAGGGCGTTCGCGCCCACCAGGGAGGCAAGACGGTGTGACCCCTGCGCCCCGGTGGGAGTGGCCAGGCAGGCGCCGTCCTCCGCGCGCCATTCGACGCGGGCGCGGACGAACTCGCGGCGGCCCGGCGCGTGCGGCAGGTCGGCGGTCAGGAGGGCGACGGTTCGCGGGCGCAGCACCTGTGCGTGTCCGGCCAGGCGGCGCAGAACGGGCCGAACGAACAGCTCGAACGTGACCAGCGAGGAGACGGGATTACCGGGCAGCCCGAAGAAGAGCGCGCCGCCGACCCGTCCGAACGCCAGCGGCTTGCCGGGCTTGATGGCGATGCGCCAGAAGTGCAGCACCCCCATCTCCTCCGCCACCGCTTTGACATGGTCGTGGTCGCCCACCGACACCCCGCCGGACGACACAATGACGTCGCAGCCCTGGCAGGCCGCCAGCGCCGCCCGGACACTCGCCTCGGTGTCCGCCGCGTGCTCCCGGACGGCCAGCTCTGCCCCCGCTTCCGCGACGGCGGCGGCGAGAGCGGGACCGTTGGCGTCTCGTATCTGCCCCGGCGCCAGGGGGGCGGAGCCGGGCGGTATCACCTCATCGCCGGTCGTCAGCAGCGCCACCCGCGGCACCCGCGTGCAGGGCGCGTCCGTGACGTTCAGCGCGGCGAGCAGTCCCACAGCGCCCGCGTCCAGAGTCGTCCCCGCCGTCAGGGCGACCGTCCCCCGCGCCACGTCACTCCCGGCGCGACGGATGTAGGCCGCGGAACCAGCGTCGCGCAGCAGCACCTGGCCGGTATCCCCACCCGGGTTCTCCGTGTCCTCCTGCATGACCACGGCATCTGCGCCCGGCGGCACCGGCGCCCCGGTGAAGATGCGCGCGGCCGTCCCCGGGGCGAGGGGGGTGATGCGCGTTGCCCCCGCCGGGATCACCTGCGAGACCGGGAGTACCACGCCCGGCGAGAACGGCCGCAGGTCTTCGGACCGGAAGGCATACCCATCCACGCTGCTGTTATCAAACGGAGGCAGGTCTTCGGCCGCGGTCACGTCCCGCGCGAGCGCCCGCCCGCGCGCCGCCGCGAGCGCGACCCGCTCCTTCGGTAGCGGCCCGCCCGCCACGTTCAAAACCCGCTCCAGCGCTTCGTCGTAGGTGAGCATCGTGTGCGTTTCGTTCCACCGAATGATGATGGCCGTCGCCCGTCCGTGTCTTCGGATGGTCGCCGTGGACTGAAGTCCCGGCTTCTGGGATTCAAGCCCGCCTGCGCGGGCTCCGGTGAATGCACGCAGGTACCGTGAGGCGGTAGCCGCCTCTCGGCCAATGCAGCCCGCGGAGGCGGGCTTGATTCCCAGAAGCCGGGGTTTCAACCCACGGCACCCATGCCACGGCCACGGCTACCAAACCGTCAAGCCACATCATCAAACCGGAAGTCCCCCGACCGGCCGCCGGTCTTCTCCACCAGATGCACCTCGCCGATGACCATCCGCTTGTCCACGGCCTTGCACATGTCGTACACCGTGAGCGCGGCCACGGTGACGGCGGTCAGCGCCTCCATCTCCACGCCGGTACGCCCGAAGCAGGACGCCGTCGCCTCGATGCGGACGCCGGTTTCATCCAGGGATAACTCTACCTGGACGTCGGTCAGAGGGAGGGGGTGGCACAGGGGGATCAGATCACCCGTGCGCTTGGCCGCGAGCACGGCGGCGATGCGGGCTACGGTGAAGACATCGCCCTTCGGCAGCGCGCGCTCCGCGACCAGTTGCCGCGTGGCGGCGTCCATGCGGACGTGGCCGGCGGCACGGGCGGTGCGCTTCGTCTCCGGCTTGTCGGAAACATCGACCATGCGCGCGGCGCCGGTCGCGTCAAGGTGGGAAAACTCGGGGGGCATGACAGGGCATTATACCGCCGCGAGGGGGTGGGGAGGGCGCTGCGGCAAGAGGTATCCCCCCGCTCGGGGCGAACCTTAGAAATAGCAGCGTCGCAGCACGAACCGCGAAGGAGCACCGACGATGATTGACCCATCCTGCCTGGCCCACCGGCTGACGGACGACGAGCGGAAGCAGTTCGACGAACTCGGCTACTTCCAGGTGGAGGATGCCCTGTCCTCCGGTCAGGTCGCCGCGCTGACAGAGGTCGCCGACCGCATCTTTGACCGGAAGGTGGCGGAGGGGCACGACCCGGCGAAGTCGCTCTTCTACCCCAACTTCATCCCGGACGACCCGCTGTTTCAGGAGCTGGTGGACTACCCGAAGATCCTGCCCAAAGTGTGGGGCATCCTCGGGTGGAACATCTACCTCTACCACGCGCACCTCATCGTCACGCCGCCGAGCGGGCAGCCGCGCAACGACCGGACGTTCGGCTGGCACCAGGACAGCGGGCGCGTGAACGTCGAGATCGAGTCCCATCCACGCCCGCGCCTTTCGCTCAAGGTGGCCTACTTCCTGTCGGACACGAGCGAGGAGGGGCGCGGCAACTTCTGGGTCGTGCCGGGGACGCACCTGTCGGACACGCTGGCGCGGCCGGAGAGCGGCGAGGGGCAGCCCGAGGGGGCGGTGCCGGTGCTGGCGAAGCCGGGCACGGCGGTCTTCTTCGACCGCCGCCTGTGGCACGCGGGGACGCCCAACTGGTCCGACGTGACTCGCAAGGTGCTGTTCTACGGCTACGGCTACCGCTGGATACGGACGAAGGACGACATGACGGTGAGCAGCCTGTGGGACGAAAACGACCCGATCCGCCGCCAGCTGCTCGGCTGGGGCGTGAACGCCAACGGCTTCTACACCCCGACCGACGAGGATGTGCCCCTGCGCGTCTGGCTGCGTGAACACGCGCCGGACGATGCGAAGTAGAAGTAGAGAGGGCGAACAGAGGCGCGCGGGCTACTACCGCCGGGGATCGGTAGCCGGGTTTTCCACAGTTTCCACAGGCTGTGGAAACTGTGGAAAACTGACGCGGGGTGCCGTTTTGTGCCCGGGAATTTTCAACACTGGCCGCGAATCCATTCGACGGCAGGCAGATCGGAAGCAAAGGATCACAAAGGGGACAGAGTATGGCGATAGCGACCGGGCTTTCGGGTAATGAGATGTACTGCCTGCATCTCAAGGGGTTCGCGCCGGGCGAGCTGGTGATAGGGAACAGCGTCTACTCGATGGGTTTTCTGGGAGCGCTCGGGGCGGGACTGCAGACGATGGCCGGGGGGGAGGTGAAGCCGGTCACGGACATCATCCACGAGGGGCGCGAGCGGGCGTTCGAGCGGATGGTCCACGAGGCGGAGAAGCACGGCGGCGTCGGCATCACGGGCGTCTCCAGCGAACTGATCTGGCAGGGCGGTAACGTCGAGTTCTTAGCGGTCGGCTCCTGCATCCACCACGAGGGCAAATCCGCGGAGAAGCTCGCCTTCTCGTCGTCGGCGGACGGGCAGGAGCTGTACTGCCAGCTGGACGCCGGGTTTATGCCTGTGTCCTTCGTGTTCGGGAACATCGCTTACTCCATCGGGATAGGCGGCGGCATCGTGGGCGGGCTGCGCAGCTTCCGACGCGGCGAGGTCAAGGAGTTCTCCGACATCTTCAACGAGACGCGGCACCGGGCGCTGTGGCGCGTGACCGAGGAGGCCCGCCGCGCCGGGGCGAACGCCGTGGTCGGCATCCGGACTACCATCCTGCCGTTCTCCGGGATGCAGGAGATGGTGATGATCGGTACGGCGTCCCGACACCCTGCCCTTCCGGAGGAGACCCGCGAGAGCCCCATCACCAGCGACCTGACGTGCGAGGAGATGTGGAACGTCATCCACATGGGCTACATGCCCGTGCAGCTGGTCCTCGGCGTCTCCGTGTACTCGCTCGGCTTCGTTGGCAGCATCACGTCCGGCTTTCGCTCCCTGGTACGCGGCGAGATCGAGCAGATGAGCACCCTGCTCTACGAGGCGCGCGATAACGCCATACGGCGCATCCGGGCGGATGCCGAACTGTGCGGCGCGGACGACGTGGTGGGCATCAAGACCTATGTCTACAGCCTGGGCAGCGGCATCATCGAGTTCATGGCCATAGGAACCGCTGTGAAGAAGATGAGCGGCCTGCGGACCTTTACGGACTCCCTGCCCGCACAGGCGGTTATCCGCGACAAGGACACTCTGTTCAACAGCGCGGGCCGCACCCTGGGCGCCAACCTGGGAGAGGCGCGGCCCGGGGCTCCGCCGGTCGGTGTCTGACACGGCTCCTGCTCCAAGGAGCAGGGGGCAGCGGCGAAACGGTCGTGCCATACTACCCCGTGATCGAAGAGGGTAACAGGAGGGAGGCACGATGATCCTGGTTGCGGGAGCCACCGGCAAGGTGGGGGGCGAAGTGGTAGAGGCGCTGAAGGCGATTCCGGGAGCGCCGCCGTTCCAGGCGCTGGTGCGCCGGCCCGAGGCGGCGGCGGAGCTGGAAGCGCGCGGGGTGCGGGCCGTGCTCGCCGACCTGGGCGACCCGGCCCGCATGGCAAAGGCGCTGGAGGGGGTAGAGCGCTTCTTCCTGGTCTCTGCACCGGACCCGCGCCAGGTAGAGATTGAGGGGGCCGCCGCGGAGGCGGCGCGAGCGGCGGGCGTCCGGCAGATCGTCAAGCTCTCCGCGCTCGGGGCGGATGCTGGCGCGGAGTGTGCCTTCCTGCGCTTCAACCGGGCCGCTGAGGAGCGAGTGGCGGCCTCCGGCGTCGCCGCCTGGACGTTCCTGCGCCCCAATGGGTTCTTCCACAACCTTCTGGGATACGCCGACTCTATCCGCACCCAGGGCGCCTTCTACGCCCCGGCAGGGGAGGCGCGCATCAGTCTGGTGGACACGGCCGACATCGGTGCTGTCGCGGCGCGTGTCCTCACCGACCCCATCGAAGCCCACGCGGGCCAGACATACGACATCACCGGGCCGGAGGCGCTGACCCACGACGACATCGCCCGCGCCCTGTCGGCGCTGCTGGGGCGCGATGTCCGCTATGTGGCTGTGGACGACGCCGCGGCGAAGCAGGGGATGCTCGCCGCCGGTATGCCCGAGTGGCAGGCGGAGGCCGTGGTGGCGCTCTACCGCTTCTACCGCACCGGGGCCGCCGCGACCGTTACGGACACTGTTCCGGCGCTGGCCGGCCGTCCCGCACGGACCGCCGCGCAGTTTCTGGAGGCGAACCGCGCCGTCTTTTCGTAGGGCGGCGCAAAAAAGAGCCCGGCCCGGCGCCCAATTGGGCGCCGGGCCGGGCGGCCTGTGGCGTAACGGTTACGACTTGCTCGGCTTGTCCGAACTGCCGGCCGCCGGGGCCGGGAGGGAGGCGCCCGCCGCCGCGGGAGTCGCCCCGTTCGCCGGAGCGGGCTTCACAGCGGCCGCTTCGTCCTTGTAAGCGCCCTCCACGAAGCGGGATGCCAGTTCGCTGGCCTGATCGCTGGTGAGGCGCTGACCCGTGAACCGCTCTACTACCGCCATCACCTCGCGGGCCACGTCCCCCAGCGCCCCCTTGGCGGAGTCCGGGGTGCCCTTCATCAGGCCATCCACGAGCGTCCCCATGGACAGGCCGCGGGTGTACTGGTTCATCATCTGGCTCATCGTGCTCGGGTCGCCGTAGATGGTGAACTGCCCCTTGCTCATGAACTCGCCGATGGACTGGGCCATCTTCACCTGCACGTCGCGAGTCGCCTCGATCCGCAGTCGGTCCAGCTCGTAGGCAAGAGCGGCCTCGCTGTAGGTCTGCTTGTTCTCCAGGGCCTGCCGCTCGACCTCGACCCGGGCCTTCTCAACCTCGACCTGCTCCTTGGCCACCTCTACAGAGACCATCTGCAGGGCGCGCTCACCCTTCGCGGCCAGCTCCTTGGCCTGGGCTTCGGCCTGCGCCAACCGCAGCTTCGCCTGGGCGTCCTTCTCGGCGGCGGCCTGTGCGGCGTCCGCCTGCTTGATCTGGGCGAAGGCGGCTACCTCGGCATCGGTCTGCCGCTTGATCTTCTCCTGGTCGATGACCTGCTGCGCGGCGATGAGCTTCTTCTTCGCCTCGCGCTCGGCCTCAGCGAGCTGCTGGATCTTAATGACCTCCTGCTCGGCGGCTTCGCGCTCGGCCTGGGCGCGCAGGGCGGCCTCCTGAGCCCGCGCCCGCAGCGCCTCCTGCTCGGCGACCGCGGCCTCCTTCTGCCGCTCCTGTAGCTCCAGCGCCTGCTTGCGGGCGATGTCGGCGGCGGCAACCGCCTTCTCCCGCTCAATGTCCGCCTCCTGCATCTCGCGCTTGCGGGCGACCAGCGCCTTGTCGCGCTCGATGGCCGCGGCCTGCACCGCGAGGTCCCGCTGAATCTCCGCCTCCTTGATAGCGCGGTCCTGCTCGATGGCGAAGGACTCCTGCTCCCGGCGGCGCTGCGCCTGGACGTTCGCCACATCCTTGGCCTGAGTCGCCTCCGCCTCAGAGCGCGCCCGCTCCAACTCCAGCACCTGCTGGCGCGTCTCCACGTCCTTGATGGCGATCTGCCGCTCCGCGTCTCGCTCGATCCGGTTGCGCTCGATGCGGGCGCTCTGGGTGATCTCGGTGATCTTCTTCTTACCCTGGGCGTCGAAGATGTTGTTGTCGGAAAGCAGGTCCTGCGCCGTCTGGTCGAGGCGCGAGATGGTGACCGACTCCAGCGTCAGGCCGTTCTGTTGCAGGTCGTTGACGACGAGGTTCAGGACGGAGGAGGCGAACGCGTCGCGCTGCGTGTGCAGTTCGATCAGGTCCTTGGTCGCGGCCACGGAGCGGAGCGCCGAAACCAGCTTTTCGAAGACGAGCATCCCAACCGAGTGCGCGTCCACGGACTTCTCACCGAGCGACCGGGCGGCGTTAAGGATGTCCTCTTCCAGCGCCTTGACCTTGATGTAGAACTCGCCCTTGACATCGACACGGAGGTTGTCCTTGGTGATAAGGGCGTCCGGCCCGCGCCGCTCGACCTCCAGCTTCATCGTCTCCAGGGAGACGGGGACGGTCTGGTGGAAGAAGGGGATCACCAGGGAGCCGCTGTCCAGGATGACGCGCGTGCCGCCCTGGCCGGTGCGGACGAACGCTTCGTTCGCGGACGCCCGCTTGTAGAACTTGCTGAAGAACGCGATGTACGCGCCGAATAACAGTAGGAGGCCGCCCAGTACTGTCAGCGCCCCCGCGAACACTCCCTGCATCGGGACCGCACCCATCAGGCCGAGTGCGCCTGCTCCCAGCAGGAACGCCCCCAGTAGTACCATCACCAACCCGATCATGTTTGCAACCTCCTCACTCGCATGCGTGCTCTCACCTCTCATCGCCGGGGCGGTGTGTCCCCACCCGGCCCGCTCGCTCTCCACCCTCGGGTCGTTGCGCTGTGCGTGGGGGAGACAAAGACATTAACTGAAGGGGTTCTCGTCCACGGTGAAGACGCCTGTTTCGGGGTCTCGGGAGACGAGGATGACATCCCTCCCTGCTTCGATGGGATGGTCGCCCGGCGCGACGCGCGCCGGAACCTGATGCAGCGTCCCGCCCGCATCCCGCACCTGGATGGTGCCGCCCTCCGGCGTCACCGTGAAGACCACGCGCGCCGTGCGGGCGAGCAGGTCCCGGCTCGCCGTGGCGGGCAGATCCTTCGGCAGGAACCGGCGCGCCGTCGCCCCGAAGAGCGCCATACCCAGAAGTCCCGCGGCCAGGGCGATGAGCAGGGCCGCCACAATCCGGCTGTCCGGCGATGCCGCAACGTTCAGGCTGCGGTTCGCGCCCAGACCCGCCACACCGAAGAAGAGCAGGAAGCCGGGCAGGAGCAACGTGACGGGGACGGAGCCAACGCCGAACGCCTGGAAGGCGCCCGCGAGCGGGTTGCTGCCGTGATGGTCCCCGTCGGCGTCCCCGTGATCCGCGTCGCCGTCGCCGCCATCACCAGCATGACCGCCGTCGCCGTGCACGTCGCCATGCCCGTCGCCGTCCCCATCGGCGCCGTGTCCGTCGTCATCGCCGAGACCGGTCACCGTGCCCAGGAGCAGAAGGAGGACCGCTACGCCCAGGGGGATCAGGAAAAGCAGGTTCCACCAGTGCAGAAATCCGGATGTCGAAACCATCTCTTCCCCCTTTCCGACGCCTCAATGCGTCCCCTGGACTATTGTACTGCGGTTCAGACACGGCAGCGGGCATTTAGTTGCACGCCGGGGCAGGGAAGATAGAGGGCGTTCAAGCAAGCAGCCCGGCGCCCACTTCCACCTCGGAAGTGGGCGCCGGGCCGGAACTCTTGGGAGGGAGCGAGGCCGCTACGGCTCGCGGGCCGTGACACGTCGGGTGATGTTGAAGGTGCCGCCCGCGTACCGGCCCTGAACACGCAGGGCGACGGTCGCCGGGAGGACGCCCCCATAGTCGGCGTTGATGGTATGCGTGACGGTCCGCGACTCCCCCGGGTCGATGGCCTGGACCGACCGGTTCAGGCCGGTGACGCTCGCGGTGCCGATGGTGATGGACTCGATGACGATGCCCTCCGCGACGCCGGTGCCCGTGTTCTCCAGCGTGAACGAGGCGGAGGTCTGCGCCGCCGTCTGCTGGTTGTGATTCGATACGATCACCAGGCCGTCGCTCAGGCGCAGCTTCGCGATGGCGTCAGTGCCGATCAGGTTGACCTTGCCGCCGGCGTGGCGGTCGATCACCACATCGTTTAGCGGGGTGCCGTCCGCCAGCATCCCGTTCAGCCTGAAGATGTCGAAGGGCAATCCGTTCACGTCGGAGCCGGTGCCGGTCTGCGTCATGCTCAGGTTGGAGCCGAAGATGTTCAGCGTCGCGTCCTTGTGCGCGACCGCCCAGTTCCAGCCCAGGGTGCCGCCCTTCCAGTTCGCCCGGCCGCCCTCGCTGACCCTCAGAATGACTCCGATAAAGCCGCCCGTGATCTCTGCCGAGCCGTTCACCTGGAGCATCTCGCCGATGTAGCCACCGCTGATCTTGGTGACCGACTCGGCGCCAAACGCCACCACCGGGCCGTTGATGACCCCATCCGAGAGGTGGATCTGGCTGCGCTTGCCGAACGAGATGACGCCCCCGCTCTCGTTGCCGCTGGCGACCACGGTGCCACCGCTCATGAACAGGCGGGAAGCCTCCGCAGAACCGGGGGCATCTTCGAACCCGTAGGAGTCGAGCAGGATCGCTTTACCGACTTCGCCGCCGCTCATGTGGATGGTCGGGTGGTAGGGATTGTCCCGCCCGGTGCGGATTTCGTTCTGGACCCGGCCGCCCGAGAAGAAGACGGTGGGCCGGTTCTCGATCCACAGGTTCCCGTCGGTGTCGAACACCGACTCCACGCCGAAGCCCTCGGTCAGGAACACTGTGAACGGGCTGACGTTGGCGAACCCGATGGCGAGGTTGTCGGCGGGGACGATCGAGTTGTAGCTGGTGTTGTGGTCGATGAAGTACCAGCTGTTCTGCGCCCGTGCCGGGCGCGCCGCCGCACCGAGGACGAAGGTCAGGAGCAGGAGCAGCCACACTGCCGCTGCCAGGGGGCGCGTCGGCGCGCCCGGTGAAAAGGAACGAGATACAGCCATGGAAAGGTCCTCCTGCCCTATCGTAGGGTGGAGGCGTTAAGAAAGCGTTAGCTTCGCGCCCCCTCACCATTGCGGGGGCGGAATTGCGGGGAAAGGAGGCTATTCGCCCCCTGCCAACGCCGCGGCGTCAGCGAGGAAGGTCAGGGTGCCCGCTTCGGGGCGGACGCCCGCGGCGGGGTGTTCCCGAATGTCCGCAGCGCCGGAGAGTACCGAACGGAGCGCGGGGGCCTTCTTCGCGCCGGCTACCAGGAACAGCGTCGCGCGGGCGGCGTTCAGCACCGGGAAGGTCAGCGTAATCCGGTCTACGGGCGGGGGAAGGACGCCCGGCGGGCTCGCTGCCGCCCAGGCGTCCGCTACGTCGAGAGCCGGCTTGCCAGGGAAGAGTGAGGCGGTGTGCCCATCGTCTCCCAGTCCGAGCAGAACCAGATCGAAGCGCGGGGGCGTCGCCCCGGGAAAGAGGGCGCGCAGCGTGGCGTCGTACGCCTGCGCCGCCTCCTCGGGCCTGGCGTGGCCGGCGGTCGTGGGCATGGGGTGGAGGTTCTCCACCGGGAGGGGCACATGGTCCAGCAGGGTCCGCTGCGCCATTCCCCAGTTGCTCTCCGGGGCGTCGTAGGGTACGAACCGCTCGTCCCCCAGGAACACGCGCGTCCGCTCCCACGGTATCCGGTCGCGCAGCGGCGGGGCGGCGAGCAGGCGGTACAACTTCTCCGGCGTGGAACCGCCCGCCAGGACGAGAGTGAACGCGCCGCGCGCCGCGACCGCCGCTTCCGCAGCGGCGAGGACACGGCGCGCCGCCTCCTGTGCGATGGCGTCGGCGTCGGCCAGGGGCACGACTTCGGGGTCATTCTGGGGCATCGGAGGCGGTGTCCTCTCGTTTGTCGGTGACGGCGGGTATCTCCGGAGCGGGGCCTGCCAGCACACGGTCTACGCGGTGCCCGTCCATGTCCAGCACCTCGAAACGCAGGCCCTCCCAGTGGAAGTGATCGCCGACCACGGGGATGCGTCCCAGACGCGCCATGACAAACCCGCCGAGGGTGGTGTAATCGGCGACATCCTCCGGGCGCACCTTTACGTCCAGCATGCGCAGCATATCGTCCACGTTCAGCATCCCGTCGAAGAGCCAGGAGCCGTCCTCGCGCTGCACGGCGGGCAGGTCTTGCGTGTCGGAGGACATCGGCACGTCGCCCATGACCGCCTCCAGGACATCGTGCAGGGTCACCAGGCCGACCACGTTTCCGTACTCGTCCACCACCAGCGCGATGTGCTGCCGCGCCCCCTTGAAGGCGTCCAGCACCTGGAGCGCCCGCGTCGTCTCCAGAACGTACACTGGCCGCTGCGCCGCCGCCCGCAGGTCCACCGGCGCCCCGGTCGCGCCCTGCTCCCAGATCTGCTTGAGCACGGCCACGCCCACGATATTGTCCAGGCTCCCCTCCACGATGGGGAAGGCGGAGCGCTTCGCCGCCGCGATCCGCTCCCGGTTCTCCTCCCAGGGGTCTTCTACGTCCAGGAAAACGATCTCGCGGCGCGGCGTCATCAGGGCGCTGACGCGCCGGTCGCCGAGGCGGAACACGCGCTCCACAATCTCCCGCTCCTCCTCGGCGAAGACGCCCGCCCGGGTGCCCTGCGCGATGAGGATCTTGATCTCGTCCTCCGTCACGGCCGGCTCGCTGGACTCCCGCACCCCCAGGACTTTCAGGATGCCGCGGGTGGAGAGGGACAGCAGCGAGACCAGCGGAGAGGCGGCCGTGGAGAGCAGGCGCATCGGCTTCGCCACCCGCGCCGCAATCGCCTCGGCGTCGTTCAGCGCAAGCGACTTCGGGACCAGCTCCCCGATCACCAGCGACACGTAGGTGATGCCGGTAACCACGAGCCCCAGCGCCAGCGGCTTGCTGATGGACGTGGGGACGCCGAGGCCGGCGAGCCAGACGCCCAGCTCATCGGAGAGCTGCGACCCACCGAACGCACCCGCGAAGATGCCGATCAGCGTGATGAAGATCTGCACCGTAGACAGGAACCGGTCCGGCTGGCGCACCAGCTCCAGGGCCGCCTGTGCCCGCTCGTCCCCGGCGTCCGCCCGCTGCTGTAGCCGCACCCGCCGCGCCGAGACGACGGCCGTCTCCGACATGGAGAAGGCCCCGTTCAGGACAGTGAGCACCACGATAAAGAGAACCTGAAGCGCGTTTTGCATTCTGGATTACAGAATACACGATTCCGCCCCTCAGGAGGCCTTCTACCAGCGTAGCGTGGGCGGGAAGTACTCCGCGATCAGGTCCTCATAGTAGGGGCGCAGCGTCTTCACATCCGGCCGCTCCGGTGTCTTTGAGTACAGGTCGTACGGGTTGAACTTCCGGACGGCGGCGAAGAGTTCGCGGTCGCGGTCGTTCATCAGGTGACCGTACGCCCCCTCGGTGTGGGCGGCGTAGAACGAGTGGTAGCGGATCATATAGAGCGCCTCGTCGGGCAGATAGTCCTTGACCACATGGTACAGGTACTCGTCGTGCCCCCAGGACATGTCTACCTTCTCCAGCCCGCAGCCCGCCTCGTACACTCCGTTGGGTGTCTGGTACTCAGCGACCTTGTAGTCCGGGTTGTCCACGAAGAACTCCGGGAAGACCACCTTGTCGCTGTACTGGCAGCCGACCGGGAACGTGTCGCCGACCACGGCCCACTGCGGCTCCCCCCAGAGGCAGAGGATCTTGCCCAGGTCGTGGATCAGGCCGGTGAGTATGAACCAGCGCGGGTGGCCATCGGCGCGAATCGCCTCGGAGGTCTGCAGCAGATGCTCGATCTGGGTCAGGTCGGTGTCCGGGTCGCTGTCATCTACCAGCGTGTTCAGGTACTCCATCGCCTCCCAGATGCCCATGCGCCGGTGATTCAGACCCAGGTACTCTGCCTGCTTCGCTTTCACGAAGTCGCGGGACTGGTGGGTGTGGTTAAGGCGGTAGAACTCCTTCACGCTGGGGCGTGCCTCAGCGCGGTAGTCGCGGTAGGTGTGGTCGCTCTCCTCCGCCTTCTTCTTCACCGTGGCTGTCTCCGCCTCGGGGTATCGCTGCTGCAGAAACTCGTCCCACTCGTCCAGATCGCCCAGGGGGTTCTGCTGTCCGTCGTTGGCTTTCATGTCTTCCCGGCTCACCCTTCCCGCCGCACGTCCCGCGTGCGTGCGCATCCGCGTTTCTCGCATTCTACCGCGCATCCGGCGCAATAAAAGGCCGCCCCCATCGCTCCTGCGCGGCGGGGGCGGCAGTGCCACGGAAGACCGGGTTACTGCTTACCGTTGCCGGGCGGGCCGGATGATGACTACGTTGTTACCGGCGACGTAATACTCCGTCGGCAACGCAGCTTGGGCCAGCAGGCGGGGGACCAGTTCGTTCAGGGGCACGTCTTTGAATTCGCCCGTGACGGTGCCGGTTACCGCGTTGTCGACGGTGAAGTCCTGCCGGACGGCCGCGAAGACTTTGAACAGGGCGTCGCGGAGCGACATGTTCTCGGCGATGAGCGTCACCCGGGTCTTCGGCAGGCCGGTGCCCTGTGCGTCTCCGGGGATGGGGTCGGGCTTCGGAGCGTAGGAGACGGCGACGGGCGGCCGGGTGGACGGGGCATCCTGGAACTGGATAAGCCCCTGCGAGGGCAGCCGGTACACCAGGCGGCGGGAGGCGTTGCGGAGGATGGCGGACAGGGCTTCCTCGAATGTGGCGTTTTCAGCCGTGACCGAGGTGGTGATCGCCGGAGCGCCTTCCACCGCTATCTGAATCCCGATGCCCGTACCCCGGAAAAGCTCCTTGAGCACCGTGGTAAGCGGGGTCGGCTCCGGGAAGTGGAGCGTGACCCGTCCTTCCGGCAGGGCGTCCGCGCCGCGCTGAGAGTAGCCGATGCCGGCGGAGGGGCGTTCCGTAATCAATCGGACCGTATTGCCGTCCAGGCGCCAGAAAAGCCGGGACGGAAGACTGAGCGGGGACGCAATCCTGTCCGGGGGGGCTTTCATCCCCTGCGAACGGCAGATGAGGTTCAGGAGCGATTCGCGGTCCACGCTCGTCGCCTTGAGCGTGACGATAGTCTCTTTGTACGCTGCCGGGTTCACGCCCTGGTCCCAGCCGAGGGTCAGGCCGCTGCCCGCGAGCGCCTGCCGAAACGCCTCCTCGATGTGCAGGGCGCGGAAGTCGGCGGAGACAAGATCGTCCAGGGCAGGGGAGCGCTGCGACTGCGGAGCGGGTGTGGCGGGGGCGGGGGACGCGGCCGGTGGAGGAGCGGCAGGCTGAGGCGAGGCGGGGGCCGGAGCAGGGGGCTGGGGTGCCCCGGCCGGCGCAGTCGGGGCGGCAGCGGTGGAACGGACATAGACGGCCCCGTTTTGCACGATGTACTCCAGGGGCGTGGCGGACAGGGCAAGGAGGCGCGGGAGCAGTTCGTTGAGCGGCACGGCCTTGTACGTGCCCGTGACGGTGCCCACGACCCGGTTATCGACACTGTAACTTTGTTTCGCCTGATCGAAAACCTGCTCCAGAGCCACCCGCAGAGGCATGTCGTTCGCCTCCAGCGTTACCGGGGTCTTCGGGAGGCCCGTACCCTTCGCGTTCCCCTGGAGGAAGGGGGGCGGCGGGATGGGGGCGGTGGCCCGTATCACCACCCCTTCGCCGGAACCGATCGTGTAGGTGAGAGGCACCGAGGCGTGGCGCAGGGCGGCCTCCAGCGCGGCCTTGTAGGTCAGGTTCTCCGCGCGTACCGTGGTGGTGATGTTGGGATCGGTGACCGCGCGGCCGTCCGGACCGAGATCGACGTACGCTGTGGTGAGGCCGTTCACGCCGCGCTTGCCGACGCGCACCATGCTCCCCTCCCGGCGCCACCCCACGGGCATCCGCGAAGACGAGGAGCGGCAGATGGACGA
>Ga0065721_10004667_pt1 | contig 23582 bp, 26 predicted proteins | sample Mesricmetagenome_FD_59108 | JGI IMG/M metagenome (GOLD analysis project Ga0065721, IMG submission 59108) | Mesophilic microbial community from rice straw/compost enrichment Sample: eDNA_1 v2 (version 2) | ecosystem: Engineered > Solid waste > Grass > Composting > Bioreactor | place: USA: Davis...
TGACGGCGGAGGCGAAGACCGAGAATGTGGTTGCGGCCAAGAAGGCTGGGGTCAACAACTACATTGTCAAGCCGTTCAATGCCCAAACCCTGCAATCCAAGATCGCTGCCGTTCTCGGCGGAGAATAGCTTCTGAGAACGAGACATGAGCACGCCGAAGGTCTACAGCATCGAAATAACTGGCATTCAAGTGCCGGGAGATGCGCATGAAGTTCAGCGTCATACCGAAATCATGGAAGCCATCGCTTCTCTGAGAAGGCATGTGCAGCCAGTTCAGGTTTCGATCATGAGCGAAGAGCGTCGACACGATCTTCTCGAGGTGCAGCGTCTGAAGGCCGAACTCCACGCCATATCGGATGCCATCCAACAGACGAAGCGCGAGATTGCAACCCTTCACTATACAGGTGCGCAGGGGCGTGAGATCGCCCGGGTGACAGACGAACTCGGAGCGGTTGTTGTCGGGACAGAAGCTGCAACTCACTCGATCTTGGAAGCGACAGAAGCCATAAACGATATTTCGGAGCGGCTGGTTGTCCGCCTTGCTGATGAAGACCGCGAAATGGTCTGCCAGATTAGCGATCGGATCGTGAGTATCTTCGAAGCCTGCAACTTCCAGGATATTACGGGGCAGCGGATCAGCAAGGTTGTCGGAGCCATGCGCTTCGTTGAAGAGCGCGTCGAGCAGATGATCCAGATCTGGGGCGGACTCGAGAGCTTCAAAGATGTCTCGGCGGCAGAGAATCCAGACCGCGAGGGAGACCGGGCTCTTCTGAATGGCCCCGCTCTCGAGATGGAAGACAGCACGTCTCAAGCGGATATCGACGCCTTCTTTAAGTAACCCCAAGCCTTCTGCCGCGCAGTGGGTATGTAAATCATCTCCGGTGTATTTCCCGTGCGAGTGAATTTACCTCTCCCTTATTTTGCAGGGGTTTGCTAAGTGGAGGCCTACAGCGGATTGTTCGAGGCGCGCTCAGGAACGAGCGATTTCGGACCATCTGCAGCCCCGATCTATCGCCCCATTCTGAAGGTACTGAACGTGAGTCTTGACTATTCTATTCCGGTTCTGGTCGTTGACGATTACCAGACGATGGTTCGCATTCTGCGCAACCTCCTCAAGCAGGTCGGCTTCAAGGATGTTGATGATGCCTCTGACGGCACTGCGGCGCTCGCGAAGCTGCGGGAGAGGAAATACGGCCTGGTCATCTCGGACTGGAACATGGAGCCGATGACCGGCTACGAGTTGCTGCAGCAGGTGCGGGCTGACGAGCAGCTGCGGGATCTTCCGTTCATCATGGTGACGGCGGAGGCGAAGACCGAGAATGTGGTTGCGGCCAAGAAGGCTGGGGTCAACAACTACATTGTCAAGCCGTTCAATGCCCAAACCCTGCAATCCAAGATCGCTGCCGTTCTCGGCGGAGAATAGCTAAGGCAACAGCATGACACCACGCAAGAGCTACCGGATAGAGTCGCGTCCTTCGTCTGGTTCTCCGGAGGGCGCATCAGAGATGCAGCGGCATGCTGAAATCATGGAGGCCATTACATCAGTAAAAGAGCTTCTTGAGCCAGCACAGAACGTTTCCTATTCCCTCCTTGAGGAGCATCGAAGGGACATGCATGAGGCGCTCCGCCTCAAGGTCGAGCTGGATGCAATCTCGGCGGCAATCCAGCGTACCAAACAGGAGATTGCAACATTGCACTATGCTGGGGTGCGTGGCCGAGAAATGGCTCGAGCTACGGACGAACTTGGAGCGATTGTGATGGGAACGGAGGCTGCAACGAATACTATTCTCGCGGCTTCTGAGCGGATTGACGAACTGGCTGGCAATCTCGCGGCGCGCATATCGGGCGACGATAAGGAGATCGCACGCGAAATCTCTGATCAGGTGATCAGCATATTTGAGGCCTGCAACTTTCAGGATATTACGGGGCAGCGGATCAGCAAGGTCGTCGGAGCCATGCGCTTCGTTGAAGAGCGCGTCGAGCAGATGATCCAGATCTGGGGCGGACTCGAGAGCTTCAAGGAAATCGAAACATTAGAGCTGCCAGAGCATTCTGGAGATCGTTCTCTTTTGAACGGTCCTGCTCTTGAGAATGAAAGTGGCTGTACATCTCAAAGTGATATCGATGCCCTTTTTGGATGACGGGGCCAGTCGTGAGGAGGCAATTCCTGAGTTTATGCAAGGCTTCCCGGCGGCGCCTTTGAGTTCTTCTCGAGGCAGACACTGAATGAAATTAGAACCGCTTGTAAGGCCGATCATGGGGAGCGCTTACGGGGCCCAGAATAGAATTCTACTTTTATCAGAGTGAGCTAGGGACAGCCTTCGGCAAAAGAATGCTAATGCCCTGAATGCGCACATAGATGCCTGCATTCCAGGCGCAGGCAAAAAGCCTTAAAGGGTGGAGGCGAGTGGGCAGATCCTCGCGTCAGCAAGTGCTTCCTCAAATCGCTTAAGATCTTGCTCTGGATCTCCAGTTTTTGTGCTCAACAGGATTCGCTGAATTGATACCCCGACATAATATCCATGAAGCACGAGTTTGAAGAAGACGGTCGTCCAGGAGTGGACAAATTCCATATCAAGGATGACGGCTGGAGCTTTGCCCCATTCAAAATTGACGTCAGCTCCATGGCCATAAGTTAATGTGCCGTCTTTGAAAAACATCTCTGTCGAAGACGAAATAAGATCATAAATATTGCCGTGTTGCCCGTCCAGAATATAAGAAATTAGAATGCTTGCATCAATGAGACAAATCTCGCCGACAACATCCTTAATGTTGTGAGCCAAAAGTTTCTCATACGGCAAGAGCTCCGCTTCGGATGCGGTTTGCCTCGTGTCGAACTCTTTCTCTTTTGGGCTCACTTTGCTCTCGTGAAGATGAAAAATAGTATTTGGGCAACAGCCCGGTAAAAGTCGGGTGGAATCATGCGGTCCACCTCAACATTGTCGTACATGGACCTTGCAAGAGCCTTGTCCTCCACGACAGGAACTCCATGCCTTTCCGCTGTCTCGCGGATTTTCAACGCGATGAGATCTGTGCCTTTGGCAAGAACGATAGGGGCGCTGGTCTCCTGTCTGTCATAACGTAGAGCGATAGCATAATGGGTCGGGTTGGCGATCACAACAGTCGCTCGCGGAACGGCTGCCAGCATGCGCTTCCGCGAGCGATCCTGTGCGAGGGACCGGAGGCGCGACTTAACGAGGGGGTCGCCCTCCACCTGCTTGAACTCGTCTTTGATTTCCTGCCGAGACATGCGCAGGTCGCGATGCCATCGGAACCGGGCCCAGATCAGGTCGCCGGCCACAAGAACAATGGTCGCAATGCTGACAGCCGAGACCAGCCGAATGGCCATTGTCAGGATCATTTCCGGGACGAGACTCGGATCACTGAACATGGCGTTCACGACCTTGTATTGCTCTGACTTTAAGAGCAGACCAGAAACAACAGCAATTGTGAAAAATTTAAAAACAGCTTTCAGAAATTCGACAAAGCCAGATTTTCCAAAGATCCTGCTCCAGCCACTCATGGGCGATATGCGCGACCATTGGGGACGAATTCTCTCATAAACCACTTGAGGTAAATTTTGAAGGATGGAAGATGCGATGCCTGAAACGGCCAGTACTGCGATCATTGGGGTCAGAAAGCGTCCGATCTCAAGAGCAACGGCCTGAATAAGCTGCGTTACATCGCTGCCGTTTTCTAAAGAAAATTTATCAGGCGTATCAATAAATATGGAAAGTTTGTTAGTAAGTGTGACCGCATTCTGTCTTGAAACAAAAACTAAGATGATTAGCATTGCTGCCATCGATGCAAAGATAGAAAGCTCCCTCGATACAGGGATATTGCCTTTCTCTATAGCGTCTCGAATTTTTTTGTCTGTTGCAGGTTCGGTCTTGCTTTCCTTGTCCTCCGTATCAGCCATAGTTATCTTCTGCTTCTGAATAGGTTATTGCAGTGAACGTACGATTCCTGCCAAGGAGTGTAGCGTCGCGACTATAAGGGTCGACTCCGTGAGGAGGGAAGGATTTTAGCGGAAATACGCATCACCATCATTGTCTGAATTAAGCTCGATTTCACCACGCCCTGCCATCTCAAGAGCGAGATCTGTAATTGCGCGACGAGCTTCGAGGACATCCCGTTGAGAGGCCGGTTCCTTGCTGTTCAACTCGTGCTCGACCATGCGCCTCACACGTGAGGCGAGGGAGCTTAAAATAATATTGCGGAAGCCGTCCTCTGTTCCCTTGAGGGCGAGGACAACACGATCATTTGGAATCTGATCGAACAGAGCCGTACGGGCTCGGGGGGTAAGGCCGACAATATCGTCAAACGTGAACAGAAGGCCTTTCAGAATTTCTGCTGACTTCGGACGAACCTCACTGAGGCTCTGAAGCACGTCTTCCATATGATCGCGCTCCATCTTATTGATGATGTCCGCCATCTTGGCATGTGTATCAGCGCCCATGTTTCTTGAGAAATTGATCATGAAATCTTCATGAATCGTCTTCTCGATATGCCGCATTGTCTCGTCGACAATAGGCTTGAATGTTAGCATCCGGCGCATGAGGCTGTTGCGCAACGGTGTTGGCAGATGACCCATAACCTTTGCGGCGCAAGCTGGCTTCACTTTCGAAAGAATTAATGCTGCGGTTTGAGGATGTTCTTTCATGAGATATGTCGCAAGGACAGTCTCAGAAACATTCGAAATGCGGTCCCAAATCGAACGGTTTGAGTTGCCGAGGACGTCCGTCATCAACTCGGCAATCTGCTCAGGAGGGAGCACCCCACTCAGTAGCTTTTCGACTTCGGTCGCGGTACCGAAGAGACTCGCGCCATCCGAGAACTGCGTGGCAAACTCATCAACGAGAGATTCGAGTTGAGCAGCCGAAATGGGGCCGAGTTCGGCGGCCGAGCGGGTAATGAGTTTGATCTCCTCAGAGCTAAAATGCTTGAGTAGCCGCCCCGCAGCGGGTTTTCCCATCGCCAGAAGAAGTGTAGCCACGCGGTCCACGCCCTGGAGAGGCTTGGTGCCAGAGTTGGCCTTGACTGGGGAACGCGTCACCATTGCAGATGGTCCGCTTAGTTGCTGAACTCAGAGCTTGATGGGCCGACAATCTCGGTCAGAGATACACCAAACCGTGAATTATCATCCTCTACAACAACGACCTCTCCACGAGCAATGACACGCCCATTTACAACGACATCGACGGGCTCGCCCACACGGTGATCGAGCGGGACAATCGCTCCTCTACCAAGTTTCATGAGATTAGAAACGGGCATTGTCGCAGACCCTAAAACAACTTGGATAAGAACCTGAATCCGGAGAATGGACTCGAGATTCTTGCCGCTTCCCATTTTCTCGTCGCGAGAATTCATGTCGGTGAGCCCCGACTCCGACTTCGCAAAGAGGGCCTCGTCATGCCACGTGCCTTGCTCTTCTTGCGTGGGTTTCGACTTTTCAGACATAGAACCGGTCCTTAATGTTCAATCGTAAATGGTTTGAGGAGAGCGTGGCCAATCGCTTTCTTTGTCAGCCAAATGCCGTGTGCGTGGTATGGGCTAGCGCAACGCTGACAAGAGAAGGAGAGACACTTCAATCGGAAGGGGTTTGCTTGAGGCGAAGAGCCGCCTCTTCGGTAAGCGAGCAGACGGTCTCAAGCGCTCGTATCAAGATTCTGGCTTCATCTATCCGCTGCTCCAGAGACTGAAGAACTTCCCGCCCATCTTGGTTCAACGACCGAATGGCGTTGCCGGCGGTCGAGAGCGCTTCCGATGTCTGCTCGAAAATACGTTGGTATTCGGTATGATGAACTTCAAAACGTTTAAGCTTGAAGTACATTGTTGCGACGCATATGCTCGTTATAATAAGCGCCGCAAGAAGTATGAAATTAACGAGAGAGGACGTCATCGATGAATTCCTGCTCTTGATCAATAAAGTCATCAACGCGCAAAACGTACGATCCGTCCGCCTTGCCGACATGGCACCAGAAGAGCGGGTGATCATTGCCTTCAAGCTTGACTCTGCTTCGCGGTGTTGCCTGCAATTCCAGAATCTGCCCGATTTTCAAATCAGCGATCTCGCCGAGCGACAGGTAGCGTTCCTCCAGGACTGCCTTGAGTGTCACTTCCGTGCGCTTGACTTCACTCGCGATCTGCTTCGTCCAACGGGGATCACGGGCCGATGAATCGCCGGAGAGAACCCGTGCCAACGTCTGCCGCATGGGATTCAACACCGATTGCGGAATGATGACGAACATCTCTCCGCCTCGATTGAGAGCCTGAAGGAGGAATTTCGCGACCACGGACTGATTGTTTCGACGTCCGATGACCGCAAAATCCATGCGCGTTTCTAGGCGCTCAAACTTGAATCGTGTATCCGTAACAAGAGCGAAGGAAGCCTGCAGCGCTTTGCCGATCTGCTCGAAAATGGCTTGTGCTATTCTAAGTTCGATATTGGAGAACCCACGTTCCTCATCCACCGGAGGCTCGGAGCCATCCGAACCCAGCAGGACTTCTACCATCGTGAAGACGAAATCTCTGTCGAACCCTACCAGGACATGACTGTCCCATTCTGGAGCGTGAAAAACGCCGGCAATGGCATTGGCTTCGTACATCTCCAAGACATCGCCAATGCGTCCGCTCTCAATGCTGCTTAACGAGTAGTACATTGGAGAGGCAGCGAGGTGGCGCAGGTGATCCGCACAATGAGTTGCCATGCGGTCGAAGATCACATGGAGCATAGGGAGGCGGTCGAGGGAAAGGCCTGCAGCGTCAAGAAGACGATCGCGAATGTCGTTCGCATTGTGAGAGGCATTCATGATTATGCAGCCTCCTTCTGTTCAGCATCTCCCTTTGCGCCTCCGGAGATCGTCGCTGCCTCCACTTCGTCGATCGTGGGGCGATCCGCTGAGGAAATCGCCTTTCGTCCATGCTCAACGGCAATCTGAGGAAGCGCGCCATTTAAGGAGGCGAGAAGTGTCTGCTTAACGATGATGTAAACGCGGCATTGTTTCTCGCGAGTCGCCTTAATCTTCTGTGCAAGAGGCGAGAGTATCGCGTATGAGAGGAAGATGCCCGCGAAGGTGCCGACAAGAGCTGCGCCAATGAGGCCGCCTAAAAGCTGAGGCGACTGATCCAAAGCGCCCATCGCTTTCACGATCCCAAGGACTGCCGCAACAATACCGAGGGCTGGCAGCGCTTCGGCAACTGTTGTGATCGTCATATAGGGTTTGAGCTTATCACGACGCAAAGTCGCGATCTCTTCATCCATTAGCGCTTCAATTTCATGCGGCCTGGCGTTTCCAATGATAATCAGGCGGACATAGTCGCAAATGAAAAGCGTGAGTTCGGGATCCTTCTGAATCTCAGGATAGTTCTCAAAGATACTGGAGTTTTGTGGGTCGTCGATGTGGCCTTCAACCTCATTGCGAGGTTTGGAGCGGAGCTCTCGCATCAAAGCATAGAGCAGCCCAAGGAGGGCAAGATATTTGGGCCGTTTTGGGACAAGACCAATAATTGCCTCGACCGAGGCGCGCCCCGTATCGGCCACTACGGACATTGGATTGGCAACAATATAAGTCCCGACCGCAATTCCACCGATGATAACGAACTCCCACGGCTGCCAGATGACAGCTAAATGTCCTCCCATTGCGGCGAACCCGCCGAATAGGGAACCGATGGCAATGAGCAAACCGATAGCAACGCCCAAGGATTTAGCCTCAGAATAGCATCTTCAGGAAAGGCTGCTTTAAAAGGAGAGGCTTGCGCGAGGCTGGAAGGCGGGATGAAAGGCTCGGGCAAGCTAAGCTGCCTAGCATTGCTTAGAAGGTGTGGACCATGATGTCGAAGAACGGAAATGCTCACTCAAGTGCTTGAGGTCTGCATAATTCCAAGCGTGCAGCATATCCGCTTCGATCATTGCGCTTACGGCCAAGTAATATAGGAGCAATAAAAACGGCTTCTGTACTAGGTTGCCCCTCAACATAGGTGCCTCAGTCTCGTCCGCCATAGACCTCGATGTGCTCACGGGTCTTCAACGCATTAAATGAAGTGACGTCTGGAACATGCAATCATCCCTCTATGTTGCCCTGTCGGCTCAAGTCGCTCTCGAAAAGCGTTTGAATACGGTGGCTAACAATATTGCGAATATCAATACAGGAGGATACCGAGCAGAGGAGGTTAAATTTGAAACTATCCTCTCCCAAGCCGGTACCGGGACTGTTTCTTTTGCATCTTCAGGCGAAACATATACTTCACGCCGCATAGGCTCCGTGACTAGAACAGATAATCCGCTGGATGTCGCCATTCAGGGAGATGCCTGGTTTGGCGTTAGCACGCCATCAGGTGTCGTCTACACCCGAGATGGTAGAATGAAGATGAACGAGGCAGGAGAGCTGCAGACCATGGACGGCTACTCCATCTTAGACCCAGGGGGAGCTCCTATTCTTTTGAACCCTCAAGATGGTGCGCCGACGATCGGGCGTGACGGTATGATTACACAGCGCAATAATCAGGTTGGTGCCTTGGGTCTATTTAAAATAGACAGCAAAAGTCAGCTCACCCGTTTTGGAAGCTCAGCGGTGAAGACGAGCCTGCCCGCAACGGCTGTTCAGGATTTCACTGCTGTTGGGGTACAGCAGGGATATGCCGAAGGTTCTAATGTCAATCCTGTTATGGAATTGACGAAGATGATTATGATCTCACGGACTTTCGACAACGCAGCAGCAACGATTTCGGAAACGGAATCGTCAATGATGAGCGCCATTCGCTCCCTCGGCCCAAGCACCTAGTAAGTCATAGAATCACGCCTGTGAGGTGACTTCCGTGCGAGCGCTGGACCGACTTGAGACCGCAATATTCGATGGGCTGCGGACTTTGCCGAAGATCCTCGTCGGAGGTGAAATCCGTGAAGTCACGCCAAGCTACTATCGCGTCACAGGGGTTTCCTCATCCGTAAAGCTTGGCGACCGGATCGGATTCGAAAGCGAGGGAGGTGTTCAGATTGGCGAGGTAGTCCGCATCGATGATGCTGGCGTAACGGTCAAGCCTTTTGATGGCCGAATCGACGCAACCGTCGGCGCTTATGCGTATCGAGTCGGTACGATGGGGTTATGTCCCCACTCAACTTGGAAAGGGCGTGTCATCAATGCCCTTGGAGAGCCAATTGATGGTCTCGGAGCGCTGGTGCCTGGTGACCGCGCGATGCCTGCCGAGATGGAGCCACCGGCAGCAATGTCTCGCTCCCGAGTTACAAAACCCTTGAGGACAGGCGTACGGGCCATAGACCTCTTCACGCCTCTCTGCGCTGGACAGAGGATCGGCATATTTGCAGGTTCCGGCGTCGGAAAGTCGACGCTTTTGTCGATGCTGGCGCGCTGCACAGGCTTCGACACGATCGTGATTGCCCTGGTCGGAGAGCGTGGGAGAGAAGTCCGTGAGTTTCTCGAGGGGCCTATTCTTGCGAATCGCTCTCGCTCAGTGACCATTGTCTCGACAGGCGACGAAAGCCCGATGATGCGTCGTCAGGCTCCCAAAACGGCCTTGAGCATTGCAGAGTACTTCCGGGATCTAGGCGAGTCGGTTCTCCTGATCGTGGACTCCGTCACACGTTATGCTCATGCTGCTCGGGACGTTGCTCTTGCGGCCGGAGAACCGGCCGTTGCGCGCGGATATCCTCCGAGTGTCTTCAGCGACCTTCCTCGACTGCTGGAGCGAGCAGGACCAGGTCTCGAGGGAAAGGGGACAATTTCGGGCATCTTCTCTGTCCTCGTTGATGGGGATGATCACAACGACCCTGTTGCAGATAGTATCCGTGGTACGCTTGACGGACATATCGTCCTGGATAGAGCAATTGCCGATCAGGGACGATATCCAGCTATCAATGTCCTCGGCTCCATCTCACGTCTCTCCGAGCATGTATGGGTATCTGAGCAGAAGGAACTCGTTCGCAGGCTGCGAACGCTGATTGCCCGCTACGAGGATACCCGCGACTTGCGGCTGATGGGGGGCTATCAGCCGGGAAGCGATGCGGAACTCGACCAGGCCGTCATCATGGTCCCCAAAATATATGATGCCTTACGCCAGGATCCTTCAATGCCTCCCAGTGGTGATGCATTCATGGAACTCGCTCAGCTTCTGCGACAGTAGTCCAGAATGATGTGAGTGAGGATACGGACGACTACAAAGCCGCCAAGCCAGCTTCACACAAGCCATCCGCCGTTTATTGAGCTTGCGAATTTTATCTTTTGGAGCCTAGCATGAGTCTCTATGGCGTTCTCCGTACTGGCGTTTCTGGTATGAATGCTCAGTCCAATAAGCTCGGCACCGTTGCCGAGAATATCCAGAACGCAAGCACGACGGGCTACAAGCGCTCCTCGACTGAGTTTTCCTCACTGATTTTGTCTTCGGGCAAAGGGGCATACAATTCAGGCGCGGTCACGACCACTGTTCGCTATTCCATCGCCGATCAGGGACCGATATCCTATACAACGTCGGGAAGTGATCTGGCGATTTCTGGCAACGGCTTTTTTGTCGTATCTGATGGAGCTGGTACACCCTACCTGACTCGGGCAGGTAATTTTGTCGTCGATGGACCGACAGGCAATCTCTACAATGCCGCCGGTTTTAAGCTCATGGGCTACAATCTGGCCAACGGAGATCCCTCCGTGGCGCTGAACAGTCTGGACGGGCTGGAGCCGGTCAACATTTCATCCATGGCGATGCAGGCTCGCCCGTCCCGCTCCGGCACGTTCACGGGCAATCTTCCCTTCGACGCAACGGCCGTGACCACAACTACCCCTGGAGCTGGAGGAACCACCTATACAAAGAAGTCGTCTTTGGTGACATATGACAATGTCGGCAACAAAGTGAAGCTCGACATTTATATGACCAAGATTGCAGACGCGGATCCTCTTGCGACGCCCCCGACGAGCGGACAATGGGAGGTTGCTGTTTTCGACTCTGATGCCACTCCGACGCTGCCTGGAACACCGGTCCCTGGTGCTACAGGAACGCTGACCTTTGACGAGATGGGTCAATTGATGGGCGCGGAGTCTCTAACTTTTGACATTCCTGATGGTCAGACGGGTTTTACCCTTAGCATGAAAGGCATGACCCAGCTTGCAGGCGAATATGACGTCAAAGGGACCGCGGATGGTAATGCGCCGACTGCCGTGAAGGGGGCTGAATTCGGTCCCGATGGCACAATCTTTGCCGTCTATGAGGATGGTACGCGCATCAAGGCTTATAAGATTCCTCTCGCGGATGTCCCCAGCCCCGATAACTTGACCCCACGCGCCGGAAACATCTACGAGGCCAGCATCGAATCCGGCGGGATTCAGGTTGGCTTTGCAGGGCAAGGTGGCCGCGGCTCTATTGCTGTCGGAGCTCTCGAACAGTCCAATGTGGATATCGGTACCGAGCTGACGGCAATGATTGAGGCGCAGACTGGTTATACTGCGAACTCAAAAGTGTTTCAGACAGGATCTGAGCTTCTCGATGTCCTGATGAATTTGAAGCGCTAATCGCGACAGTTAAGGAGTTTGTGAAATGGGTCTGTCACTCGCGCTCAATACTGCGCGCTCGTCCATCCTTGCTTCATCGTCGCAGATGGCTGTTGTGTCTCGGAATACAGCTGGAGCTTCGGACCCGACCTATTCACGAAAGATTGCGACTCTGATCACGGGCGGAGGGGCAACTCGTGTGGTTGTGAAGCGCGCCGCAGACGCAGCGCTCTTCTACAAGATGCTGGATACGACCTCTGATACTGTAAAGCAGCAGGCAATTCTCGAGGGAATCGACAAGCTAAAACATACGGTAGGAGATTCCAGCCTCAATCAATCAAGTGCAGCGCGAATTGGGGCTCTCAATGCAGCGCTTGAGCAGTATGCGAATAAGCCGGATGACCCAATCTTGGCGCGAGCTGTCGTCGCACGGGCAAATGAACTGGTCACAATGCTCAATGATGCGACGGCCACAATTCAAAGGACACGTCAAGAAGCAGATACGAGCATTGCGGAATCCGTTGCTCGTGTGAACGATCTCCTGTCGCAGTTCAAAACGGTCAATGATGCTGTAGTCAAGGGAACTGCATCAGGCATCGATGTCAGCGATGAACTCGATACGAGAGATCACCTTCTGGCGCAGCTTTCGGAGGAAATGGGAATCAGCGTCGTTACTCGTGAGAATAACGATATCGCGATATATACCGATAGCGGCGTTACCTTGTTCGAGAAGGTTCCCCGTAAGGTAGAGTTTTCTGCAACGAATACTTACAGTGCTGGCACAGCTGGCTCCGCTGTCATCATCGATGGTGTTCCGGTAACGGGATCGGGGCCAATGCCACTCAATTCAGGGCGGTTGGTTGGACTTGTTCAGATCCGTGATCAGGATGCTGTTCTCTATCAACAGCAGCTTGATGAAATTGCCGAAGCCCTGATTGCCTCTTTTGCCGAGCAGAGCAAATCTGACCCAACCTTGTTCAAAGCTGGTCTTTTCGCCCAATCCGGGACCGCAGATATGCCCCTGGGATGGAACGACGACCCGGCAAGCCAAGCGATAGCAGGTCTTGCTGGCAAGATCACCGTGAACTCAGCGATCGACCCGGCGAAGGGAGGGAATCTCGATTATATTCGAGATGGAGGAGCCAATGGAATACCGGATTTCGTAGAGAATCCCGGTGTTCCTGTTGGGTCGAATGCTGCCTATGCAGATAGGTTGTACAAGCTCGCCCAGAATCTCAGCGCAGATCGACCTTTCAACTCTGCGCTCGGGTTGGGCGACACGGCGAGCCTTAAGGACTTTGCTTCCTCTTCCGCAAGTTGGTTGGAAGGAAATCGCAAGACTACATCGACGAACGTTGACTATCAGATCACGCTTCTGAGCCACGCGTCGGAAGCGCTGTCGAATGCAACCGGAGTGAACATGGACGACGAAACGGCGCTCATGTTGCAGCTCGAGAAGTCCTACTCGGCATCTGCGAAGCTCATTTCTGTAGTCAACGAGATGCTTCAGACTCTTCTCAACGCGGTGCGCTAAGGCAATGAAAACGACATTCATCTCCACAGTTAGCCTCTGGAATTCACCCCGCAACGCCTTGAGCAAATTGCAGTCAGATCTTGCCAAAGCAAACCAGGAGATTGCCACTGGGCGTTATGCAGATGTGGGATTGGAGCTCGGCTATCGGGCCGGACAAGGAATATCACTGCGGCAGGAGCGCTCTGAGCTTGATGCTCTCATCGATGGAAATGGCACTGTTTCGCTACGCTTGAATGTCACAAAGACATCTCTCGATAACATCCGAAGCACCGCTGAAACCTATCTCAACTCTCTGCTATCGTTGCCGCCGCTTGAACGTGGCGCAGAAACGGTCAGGGATAGCGCTGCGCTCAATTTAAAAGCTTTGACGGCTGAGCTCAACAAGTCGAGCGGCGGTCAGTATCTCTTTGCGGGAACCAACACGAAGCAAAAGCCGGTGAATGATTATACGACGGGGTCTCCTGCAAAGACGGTTGTGGATACGGCCTTCTTCACTGCCTTTGGTCGAACCCAGATCGACCCGACGGTTTTTGATATCACTGCGGATCAGATGAGGACTTTCCTCAATGATAGCAGCAATGATTTCAACAAGCTCTTTGAAAACCCTGATTGGGATAAATGGTCTTCCGCATCTGATAACAATATCGAGAGTAAAATCTCGACATCTGAGAAAATTGAGACGTCCACGAATGCCAATGAAGCTGCCATGCGAAAGCTAGCCAAGGCTTACACGATCGCTTCAGATCTCGGCATTGCGGGAATGCGGACGGAGACTCAGCAGGTTATTGTCGACAAAGTCATCCAGATTCTGGGTGAGGCGACCAATGATCTCGTGGAAATCCAGGCGAAGCTTGGAGATGCCGAGACGAAGGTAAAGGGTGCCAATGATCGGATGGATCTGCAGCGGAAAATTATCGACCAAGGAATAGGCCGGCTCGAAGAAGTTGATCCGGCTGAGGCCAAGACAAGGGTCGATGCGCTGACGACACAGATTCAGATGTCGTATTCACTGACGGCTCAATTGAGGCAGTTAAGCCTCCTAAATTATCTTTGATATCAGCAAGGTGGACGATGTACCGCTTTTCATATGCCGAGATCCTTGAAGATGCCTCCGATGGTTGCCGTGAGAGAGAAAGAATGGCGTTTGATCATGCCATCGATCTCTTGAAAGCTGCCAGCACTGCTCACTCAAGTGCACCGGAACGCTCTGATGCCATTTCCTTCGTGCAACGTCTCTGGACCATTCTTATCGAAGACCTCATGAGTTCAGAGAATGGGCTTCCTGAAGCGCTAAGGGCTCAACTTGTCTCTATCGGTCTCTGGGTCATGAAGGAGGCTGATCTTGTCCGGCAAGGAGATTCAAAGAACTTTTCTGCTTTGATTGAGATCAACAGCATGATCCGTGATGGCCTGAAATGAGTAAGTCCATGCATCTATCCTTGAAGGCGGGCGAGCGGATATTCATCAATGGTGCCGTTCTACGGGTTGATCGCAAAGTATCTATTGAGCTTCTGAATGATGCGACGTTCCTGCTGGAGAATCATGTCCTGCAGGTCGGCGATGCGACAACACCACTTCGACAACTCTATTTCGTAGTCCAAGCGATCCTTATCGACCCGAGCAGTGCGGATAAAGCTCTGTCCGTCTTCAAAGATCTCTTTGCCGCAACCCTTGAATCATTCTCCAATGAGGAGATTGTCCAAGGTCTGCAGGAAGTGTCCACGATGGTTGAAACAGGGCGCCCCTTTGACGCTCTCAAAATTATTCGAGGGCTATATCCAATTGAGAGCGCGGTGCTGTCTGGCCTTTCGATGCCTCCTCATCAAGCTGCCTGATCAGGGAGATCCGGTATGGACGTCAGCAATGTCATGATGGCCAATGCGACCAATACAAAGCAGAGGTCCGGCACGACAGAAACCAACGCTTCTGCTGCGAGTCTGAACTACAACACTTTCCTTAAGCTTCTGTTGGAGCAAATGCGGAACCAAGATCCGACAGCTCCGATGAAATCGACCGACTACATGGCTCAGCTTGCTACCTTTTCACAGGTCGAGCAGACCATGATTGGCAACAACAAACTTGATGCTTTGCTTTCGTCCTCGGTTCTGTCCCAGGCGGACAGTGTGATTGGTCGTACCGTGACATCTGCAGATGGTACGCTCTCTGGCCAGGTTTCCTCTGTAAGGATCACCAATGATGGTGCGGTCGCTAAACTGTCGACCGGGGAAGAAGTCTTGATTACTCCAGGTATTGTGATCAGCTAAGATGAACGAAGTTGATGCTTTGGAGCTTGTCCGCTCTGCCATCTGGACAATTATCATAGGTTCTGGGCCGGCGGTGGGTGCTGCCATGGTCGTAGGCATTGTTATTGCTCTTGTTCAGGCTCTCACGCAAATCCAAGAAGTTACGCTTACCTTTATTCCTAAGATTGTTGCCATCCTTCTCGTAACTTTGCTGACGGGTTCCTTTATTGGGTCCCAAATCTTCGCCTTTACCGAGCAGGTTTATGCTCGGATCGAGACAGGATTCTGAGGGCGCCTTCCTATCGGTCGTAGCCCCGGAAGCGTTAACGACCTCGCAAGAGAGCCTCGCACAAGCTTTATAGCCGAGTCCTACAGCTGAAAATCTGAACCGGATTCGAGCTGTATGGCCGTTACTGACACCGTAGCCCTAGAGCGCACTAAGGGTAGGGATATCGCTTTTGCAGGCGGTATTGTCGCTATTCTGGCGATCCTGTTCCTGCCTATCCCCCCGGTTTTGATCGATATGGGTCTTGCCCTATCGATTGCGTTTTCCGTCCTGATCCTCATGGTGGCGCTGTGGATTCAGAAGCCTCTCGAGTTTTCTGCCTTTCCAACAGTTCTCCTGATTGCAACATTGCTTCGATTGGCGCTAGGCATTGCCACAACTCGCCTCATCCTTGCGAAGGGGCATGAAGGCGTTTCCGCCGCAGGTCACGTCATTTATGGATTCTCTCAGTTCGTGATGAGCGGTGACTTCGTCATCGGTATTGTCGTCTTTATCATCCTCATTACAGTCAACTTTCTTGTCATTACAAAAGGCGCAACCCGTATCGCCGAGGTCGGAGCGCGCTTCACCCTCGATGCTATTCCCGGAAAGCAGATGGCTATCGATGCGGACCTCTCAGCGGGGTTGATCGATGACAAGGAAGCCCAGCGCAGACGTCGGGAGCTTGAGGAGGAAAGTGCCTTCTTCGGCTCGATGGATGGTGCGTCAAAGTTCGTCCGCGGCGAAGCCGTGGCGAGCTTGATCACAATTGCGGTGAATATTTTCGGCGGGATCATTATTGGAGTGACCCGTCACGGCATGGATCTCTCTCATGCTGCGGACGTATTCACGAAGCTCTCCGTTGGTGACGGTCTAGTTGCTCAAATTCCCGCTCTGGTCGTATCCTTGGCTGCCGGTCTGCTGGTCTCCAAGGGCGGGACGCGAGGGACCGCAGAGCAGGCGGTCATGGGGCAACTGGGAGCATACCCGCGGGCTCTGTTCGTGGCCGCGTCCCTTATGTTTGTCTTCGCGATAGTGCCAGGATTGCCGTTCCTTCCATTTATGGGGCTTGGTGGCCTCATGGCTTTCATTGCGTATACCATTCCTAAGCGCTTGGCTGAGCAGCGAGCGGCCGAAAAAGCCAAAGCAGTAGCGGCCGAAGAGCAGACCCGAACCGAAACGAAGGACTCGGTTAAGGAATCTCTCAAGACAGCTGAAATTGAACTGTGCCTTGGCAAGCATCTGGCTGTGCAACTGCTAAGCTCTCACAGCGAGCTGGCGCACCGGGTGAGCAAGATGAGGCGCAAATTTGCGCAACAATATGGATTTGTCGTTCCGGACATTAAATTGTCCGATAGCCTTACGATTCCTCCAAAAAGCTATCAGGTGAAGATCCACGGAACAGTCGTAGCGAGCCAGGAGACCCGCCCGGGAGAACTCCTGGTGGTTATCGGAGACGGGCCCAAGCCAGACGTGCCAGGCGATGAAATTCGAGAGCCGGCCTTCGGCATGAAGGCTATGTGGATCTCCGACGCCTATGCCAGCGAGGCGAAGCGAGGCGGATTTAGCCCTGTTGACAGTAACTCCGTACTTCTGACGCATCTGAGCGAGGTCATTCGGAACAATCTGCCCCAGCTCTTATCCTACAAGGATATGCGTTCCCTTCTTGACCGCCTTGACCCGGAGTACAAGAAGCTCATCGACGATATCTGTCCGTCTCAGATATCTTATTCGGGCCTTCAGGCCGTTTTGAAGCTGCTTCTGGCCGAGCGTGTGTCTATTCGAAATCTGCACTTGATCCTCGAAGCAATTGCGGAGATTGCTCCTCACGCTCGCCGCTCAGAGCAGATTGTTGAGCACGTTAGGATGCGGATCGCACAGCAGATCTGTGGAGACCTAGCTGAAGGCGGCGTGTTGAATGTATTGCGGTTGGGAAATCGGTGGGATCTTGCCTTCCATCAGAGCCTGAAGCGTGATGCTAAAGGCGACGTGATCGAGTTCGACATTGATCCTCGCTTGGTGGAGCAGTTTGGCACAGAGGCCTCAGAAGCCATCAAGAAGCGTATGAAGGAAGTCCATAGCTTTGCGCTGGTAACGGCACCGGATGCACGGCCTTATGTTCGAATGATTATCGAGCGTCTTTTTGCGACCCTTCCAGTGCTCTCGCATCTGGAGATTGCCCGTGGTGTTGAGATCAAGTCCCTCGGAACGATTTCGTGATCCCTGCCACGCAAGAGACTTTTTTGGCAGTCTTCCTCATATTCTGCCGTGTCGGTGGATGTCTGCTCATCGTGCCAGGTTTCTCCAGTGCTCGGATTCCTCCACAGGTTCGGCTATTTATCGCACTGGCCGTAAGTCTTTCCATCTCACCTTTGTTGATAAGCAGGTTTCAAGGGGACCTAAAAGGCATAACCCCAAGCGCAACCCTGTTTTGGATATTTTCTGAGTGCATTACAGGGCTTCTGATCGGTCTTCTTGGACGTATTTTCTTCATGGCTCTGCAAACGCTCTCGACAGCTATTGCCATGGGGATCGGCTTTGGAAGCTTGATGGGAGCGCCGATGGATGACAGCGAGGCCCTTCCTGCGATCGGATCGCTGATCATGATGGTTGCCACAGCGCTGGTCTTCATGGCTGACCTCCATTGGGAGCTCTTTCGAGGATTGATTGCTTCCTATTCAAGGTTGCCGCCAGGAGAGAGTTTCGGTGCCCAACTTGCTCTCGTCCAGATTTCCGATCAGATCACGGCTACATTCCTCCTTGCACTTCGAATCAGCAGTCCATTTATCGTTTACTCCGTCATCGTGAATTTGGCGGTCGGGCTTGCAAACAAACTGACGCCGACCATTCCTGTTTATTTTCTGGCAACTCCCTTTGTCCTGTTGGGAGGGATGCTGATGCTTTATTTCTTGTTCAAAGAATTCATGCTTCTGTTCATCGCTGACTTCGTCACATGGCTGAGCCACGGGTAAGGCGCCCATGAAGCAGCGTCTTGTCAAGGCCGAGCGTCTCTTGAGGCTCCAGCAACAGCTTCATGATATCGAGAAGTGGAAGCTTGCTCGCCTGCAGCAGGAAGCAGGAGAGTTGCAAGAGGCTCAAGCATCACTCATCAGGACTCTAAATGATGACGAAGCGCTCCATGGTCTCTTCGTAGCGGCGAGAGCCAAGCGGTTGCAGCATCTTGCGTCCGAAGAGGCGCATAACAAACAGCTTCAGGAGCGACAGAGTGAAGTTGCGCTGGATCGAGCGATGAAGGTCAAGCGCATCGAAAGAGCAATCGAACGGTTGAGTGTCGAAGTTCGTCGTGAGGTCGAGAAAGCCGACTACATGCGTCTTCTGGATATTCTGACCGCAAAGTCGGATGCAAGCCTCCCGTAAGCTAAAATCATTAAGAGAGAGGTTCAGAGGAGAACTGTAAGGAATACTCATGGGAATCAATCCGCCCTCAGATATCGTGCTGGATGTGGCGCGCGCTGCGGATCCCGTGAAACTCCAGACCGCAAGCCGCAGGCTAATGGATTTGTCCAACAGCGCGGGGACTACGGAGTTCGCAGATGTTCTCAAATCCATGCCGCGGGTTGGCGCACCGATGGGCAGAGATCCTTATGCGGTGCAAGTGATCTCCTGGAACCAGACCACCCTATCCAATTCAACGAACGCTGGATCAGCCTACCAACAGTTTGAGGCCTTTGTTCTTCAGAGCTTCATAGAATCAATGTTGCCGAAGGACTCTGAGGCTACCTTTGGAAAAGGGACCGCAGGTGGTGTGTGGCGGTCCATGATGGCCGAGCAGATTGGTGCGCAAATCGCCAAAGCAGGCGGCATCGGAATTGCAGCCAAGATTTTAGCTGCACGTCCAATGTCTAAGACTGAAGGGATGCCGGTTGGGACGGACCCAGTCACCGTACCGGGTGCGATTGAGAGCAAAGCCTAGGGCACGCTCCCATGGCAAAAACAGTTATTGGAAAATTTAGGGGCAAGCCTTGTCTATGCTAGTAAAATCTCTTGAGCGTCTTGAGGAGACAATTGAGGCTGAAACGGCTGCCCTCCTCGCTCATGTACCGATTGATCATCAGGAGTTTAACAGGCGCAAGAGTCAGAGTCTCCTGGAGCTGACGCGTCTTGTTCGCCATCTGCGGGATGAGACGATGAGGCAGGATCTTGTAGAACGGCTTCAGAGTTTGAAGACACGCCTCGACCACAACCATGCTGTTCTTGAAATGAATTTGCGGGCCGTTCAGGAAGTCGCGACTATCATTTCAGAGGCGATCCAGAGTTCCGAGTCCGATGGGACGTACTCTGCCGGCATCCTTCCTATATCGTCAGAGTAGTTGGCCATGGCGCGAATTCTGGTCACTGGCTTCTGGATCTGCGCGATTACATTGCTGTCATGCTATGGCGCAGTCTACTGGGGCACGGGCCTAAAGCTTGCAAAGCAGGATGAATATCTAGAGGGGCTCGAGTATCGGAAGGTTCGGGCAATTAACGTTCCTGTGATTGCAGAAGGCGCTGTTCAAGGATACGTCATTGCAAATCTAGTTTTTACAGCGGATGCGAGGACACTTCGTAATCTCTCAATTCCAATTGAGACATTCTTCATCGACGAGACCTTCCGCCAAGTCTACTCCGATGAGAAGTTGGACTTCAGGAAGCTTTCAAAATATGACGTGCCAGCGTTGCTCGCCAATATCAAGCGTAAGGTAAATGAGCGGATGGGGGCGGACATCGTAAAAGACGTGCTTGTCGAGAACTTCAATTTCGTCAGTAAGAGTGACATCCGCTCCTAAATAATTGTACCTGCCCCCCAATGCGTAAAAACAGCGCTCACTTAAGTTCGTATGGCCTTCCATAGGCCAAGAGGAGAGCCTCTCTAGACATCCAGAAATCTCGCTTTCAATTGCAAGCTCCTACAAAGTTGAGCTGTAGCTTGCAGCCGACTTCTTTCGTTCTATCGTACTGTGATTGCTAAACCAACTAAGGCGACGGATCGAGCAGCTTTGCTCCTGCCGGTGACCGGACCGCATCCATAAGCGTTTTATAGCTGGTCTCGTCCAGAGCCATAAGAATACCGCCGCAGACATACCGGCCGCCCGAGAATCCATAGCGAAGGACGTTTGTCGTCTGGAGAGGACCTAGACCACGGGAGATGAATCCTTGCTGGTGCGAGGAGCCACTTCGTCCATGAACGACTTCAAGTCCATCGGATCTGCCAGTAATCCCTAACGGAACGATCCGCAGCTTTTGTCTGGATTGAAACCCGATCGCCAACTGGGAATTGGCAATGGAAACCATCGTTTCCGGCTCGAAATGCAGAAACGCTTCGAAAGAAGTTGATCCCTGTGAGCCGATGAAATGATCAAAAACCGCAAGTGCACCAAGATTCTCAAGGACTACAAAAATCCGCCGGTGTATGAAGGACGGACCATGTACGTTACTACCGATTTCGTAGATATGAGCACCTGCCACTCGTGAGTGTGACTTGAGCCAAGAAGTTCCTGAGCTTGGCGTCCGTCTGTTCGGAACCGCGATGTTGTGAGCTTGTGGAGATGCCAAATACTGGCGTGAGATTCCAGACTGGTTCGTCAGACTGCCTGATGCTTCGGTGATCCACCGCCGACTGCCGCTTGCAAAAACGAATGATGTCGAGTCACTGTGCCCGTGAAAAGAGCTTTGCTCCGACAAGTTCGCACAGAAATACCCCCAGCATCGTCCTTGCTCGTAGAATCTCGCTGCGATCAGGCCTGATGAGGGGCTTACAAAGGCTCGAGCCCCTTGAGGGTAAGAAAGCTCCATCCGAATGCCTTTGTCTTGCATCCAGGTTTTGCCGTAGCCGGAGAGTAGCTTTCGAATCCATGAGGCATGGCGGAGACTGAAAGGGGTATCACCGAAGGGAGGGAGAACGCCGCCTGGGTCAGTCAGCGTGATCAGCTGACGAACCGCTTCCTTCAGGCGTGGTGCGAGATATTGACTGAATGATGTAATCTCTGGCGTGTCGGTTGTGATCGCAACAAGAAGCGCTCCTAACGAGACAAGCTCCAAGCGCTCATGAGGCGAATGAACGGAAAACTCGCCGTTGGGACCCATCAACTCGTCGAAGCCTTCACGGAGTTTGGAGGCTGCCAAGAAAGTCCAGTAGCGTGCTAGCGGAAAGCGGAAGAGCGCCCGAGCTGCATCGAGCAACGAGATCGCCGCATGGATGTGAGAAAGTGAATGGGAATATGTATTCTGCCCGATGATTTCGGCTAAAGCAAAGCCATGGCGGATTGCTTCTCCCAGTAATTCTCTCATCTGCACAGGGTCGAGTTTTCGTGCTGAGGTGGCCCGACGGTGCAGGAGTTCTAGAAGAACCTCCGTCCGCTGCGCCGTAACGGATGGATCGAGAGTCAATTCATCTCTGGTGCTGCTCCACGAGTTCGCCTGCGACCAGGACAGAGCAAACTCGATCGAGCGATTCAGCGCTTCAGTTACGTCGGAGCTCTCGATGTCGAGCAGCCAAGTCAGAGATTGATACTTCATCCGCCAAGCAGGCGACCCGAAGGGATCTTCATCCCATGATAGGGAGGCCGGCAATTTCCAAGCTGGAAAGCCTTCTATGTGCAGGTGCTCGGAGACGACCCGATCGGACGGGCGCTGCTGAAGGGATCTCAGGCGGCTAAGTATCCCGGCGGGGGCAGCGCCGACTGCTTCTGACCATTGACTTATATGCCCTGTTAATGCGCTGGCGACATGACCCGTGAAGTCGACCTTGAGACGCCGAGCTGCCGCATCGATGAAGTCGGTGCTCTCAGCAGCAGCCTCATCCTCAATATTTTCAAGAAGGAGATCGTACCCAAGCGAAATTTCCAGCGGGAGGACCAGCTCCATGCGAGAAGAATCATTCCGCGTGCAAAAACCGAGTTCGACGGCTGTCGCATTTGGTGGCGCTGTAAGCTCAAGTGTAAAGCGTCGCGCACGGGAGCGTGTAGGAATGCCGATAAAGGCACCGATATTGGGCGCGGTCAGCGTCTCTGGGTAAGGGGGGGGAATCTCGATCCCGTGCTCGTCATGGTAAACCACACGCACGAGCGCACCTTCGGAGGAGGTGTCGTCTGTGATGACTTGTCCACGGACGAAGAGGTTATGACCCTGAACCAGGCCATAACGGAACCAGTGCGGACGTGATGACAGGACGGGCCAGTTTCGGCGAGCGTCAAGCGAGGCGTTGCTCTCAGCACGGGAGGGGACCAGTGTATCTTCAGGCGACCCTGACTCCCCGCCGGGTTGAGCAAATTGAACCAAGGCCGGGCCCTTGATGATGAAGGGCTTCGCATTGCGCCAGCTTCGTATAGTTACCTGAGCCTGGGTTGCAGGGGCCGGAACGAGGAAACTGCTCTTGATAGTCCGGGTTTGGCCTGGGCGTGTCGTTTCAGTGTCTGATCCCGGCCCGCTCACAAAATAATGATACGGATCAATCTGCCCCTTCACGAGGCCTGGAACAAAAGCGAAGTCGATGCTTGAGCCGTCATCGGCCTGAAAGTCGATGCCTATGGCGGCATAATCAGAGATGTTGCTCGCCGTTTCGTCAGCTTGATATTCTATTTCGAAGCTGAACTCACACCAGACGTCAGGTGTCAGATCTCGGAAGAGCAGGATGAGACGGGACCATCTGTTTTTCGTCGCAACGACGTGAGATCCATCCTGCGGCCCCGGCTCGGTATCGCCCGCATGTTGGATCGAGGCTGGCAAGATCTGTCTTACGCCCAACATTGAACCGGAAGCCTCCAGAACTCAGTAGCGGCCGGGTGGTTACAGGATCGGACGATATCATTTTAGCCCATGCTGGTCGTGGGGCCACTTTCGTGATGGTCCTATGGGCGGCCCCGCTTGTCAGAGAGTGGTTTCTGAGACAGGTCAGTCACAAGCAGAGCCTTCAGCGGCCGATATCGTCTTTTTACCCGACGAAGGTATAGCCGATGTACCGTTTGGCCTCGATGGGATCATAGCCGAGGCGGGCACGCAGCTTCTTGCGCAGCTTGCTGACATGCCCCTCGATCACGCTCTCCTCGA
>Ga0065721_10050071_pt1 | contig 23569 bp, 21 predicted proteins | sample Mesricmetagenome_FD_59108 | JGI IMG/M metagenome (GOLD analysis project Ga0065721, IMG submission 59108) | Mesophilic microbial community from rice straw/compost enrichment Sample: eDNA_1 v2 (version 2) | ecosystem: Engineered > Solid waste > Grass > Composting > Bioreactor | place: USA: Davis...
CCAGCCGCTCGCCACCGCTCCACGGGCGCAGCCGCGCGCGCACGGCGCCGCAACGCACTTCGCCGTCCGCCGCCGCGGTGGCGGGCCGGTCCCGGCCGCCGCCGCTGGCCCACCACAGCGCCAGGCCGTGGAAATCGTCCGCGTGCGCGTCGGGCACGGCGCTGTCGTCCAGCACCTCGCGCGCGAAGGCCGCGGTATCCAGCGCCAGCCCCGTGGGCGTGGCCTGGGCGCAGCGGTCCAGCGCGGCGAGGTGGCGGCCGAAGCGCCAGGGCCTCAGGGTGATGCCGCGCCCGCCGGGGGCCGTGGCCCGCAGCGGCGCATCGAAGCCCTCGAAGGACAGCGCGAACTCGCGGCCGTCGATGCCGATGTGCATCGGACCCGCCGTCATTCCTCGCGGATGCGCGTCGCGGTGAAGGCGTAGGTGGTGACGGCCACGCCGCCGGCCTCCATGCCGAAGGACTTGCCTTCCACGAAGCATTCCTCGAAGGACAGCGTGCGCTTGGGCGCGTCGGCGGCCTGGTCCTTCTTCAGGTTGGCCACCAGGTTGAACTGGGTCTGGTCGTTGAGGTGCGTGTCGAGCACGTAGTTGGCTGACTTCACGACGATCTCGCCCTGCACCGTGCGCAGCCCGAAGCTCACGGTGATGCGCTCGCTGCTGCCCACCGCGCGCACGTCCTCGCGCTCGGTGACCACGCGAAACGCCAGGGACTGCAGGCCTTCCACCGCCTGCCCGTCGATGAGAACCCCGCTGCGGTTGGATGAAAACACCGTTGCCATGGCTTAGCGCTCCTTAGACCTGGACGAGGATGGTCGCGTAGATGAAATCGATGGCCCGCACGGGGCGCACGGCGATGGCCACGCGCACGATGCCCTGGGCGAAATCGGCCTGAGACGAATAGACGTCCACCTTGAAAGCCGGGTCCTTGCCGTCGGTGGAAGGCACCAGCGCGCCGTCCTTCTGCATCTGGGCTAGGAACTCCGCGAGCTTCTGCTTGAGCGCACCGCGGCCGTCCTCGTTGTTGAGGCGGCCGATGAAGAGCTCGCCGATGCGGCGCACGCCGCGCACGGCGCGGTCGGCCACGCGGCGCACGCTGATCTGGTCGCCGTCGGTGGTCAGGCCGCGCAGCACGATCGCGCCGCGCCCGCGCTGTTCCACCACCGGCACCACGTTGGCCTGCAGCAGCTGGCCCTGCTCCTCCAGCGGGATGGCGCGGCTCAGCGAGGTCACGCCGGTGAGCGCCTTGAAGGTGGGCGACTGGAAGTAGTCCAGGCTGCCCACGCGGCCGGCCGCGGCGCCCACGACGCCGTGGGGCGCCAGCAGCACGAAGCGGTCGGACAGCAGCTTGGTGGCCAGCGTCTTGGCTGCCTCCTGCGTGGCCCCCGGCGGCACCTGGCCGAAGCCGATGCGGCCCTTGCTGTCGCTGCTCATGAGCTGGCAGTGGCTGATGACGCCGCTGTAGACCTCGGCCACCTTGGCCGCGTCGCCGAAGTCCTGCAGCGCGGCCAGCACCAGGTCCACGTCGGACTCGTCCTGCAGCGCGGCCAGCGCATCGATGTATTCCTTGGGCGAGGCATCGGCGCCGCCGGCCAGGGTGTAGTCGCCCGCGACGAGCTTGACCTTGTCCTGCGCACGCAGCACCGCCGAGGCCGCGGCCAGCTTCTGCGCCGCCTGGGCGTCCTCCAGGTCGCGGATGACCTCCAGCGGCGCGTCCTTGTCGGAAGCGCCGGGCAGCCGCACCTCCAGGTCGAATTTCCCATTGCGGCTGCTGACCTTGAGCTTGTAGCCGTTGGCCCACACACCCGGCGCGCGCGCCTCCAGCTTGAGCGCGCCCTGCTCCGCGCGCTTGGCCACCGAGGACTGCAGCGGCACCAGCACCAGCTCGAACACGCCATTGCCCAGCGCCAGCCGCGCCTCGGGCAGGCTGTAGGCCGAGGCCGGGCCGGCGACTTCGAGGAAGCGGTTCCAGCTGGACGCCCGCTCGGTGCGGGTCAAGGCCGTCTCGGTCAGCCCCACCAGCCCCAGCACGCCGGACGGTGCCAGCTGCGGTGGGACGACCTCCTTGACGACGTTGATCTCGACACCGGGAATAACTCTGGTCATGTCCGTTCCTTGATTCGGGTTGGAGTGAGAACTGGAGGCAGCCCGTGACCAAGCGTCTTCCGGTGTTCGCTTTCAAATCTGGGAAGGCTGGCGTGTAGAGCGCGCTGCCATCACCGGCGCACGCTTTGTAACCTCACGGCCCGCCAAATGTAAGGGAACAGACACATATGCGGCATTTCTGCCACATTCTTAAGAAACAAGGCGTGGTGGCGGGTCGATACCGATTCACTTTCCGGGGCGTGCGCGCTTGTGCGTCGGCGCAAAAGCGCGCGCCCCGGCCTGCAGTACAGGCCGGGGCGCGGCGGCGTGTCGCGGATACGGCGCCCGGCGGGAGCCGAGCGCGGGCGGGCTCAGTCCGGCTGCTTGCGCGGCCGGCCGCGGCGTCTGGGCGGCGGCGCTTCCAGCCCCAGGTCTTCCAGCGTCAGCTCGAAGGCCCGCATGAGGTTGCGGATCTTGACCAGCGCTTCGAGCCGGGCGTCGTCTTCCATCGCCTTGAGCTGCGCCTCGGCCTGCGCCAGTTCGGCGCGCAACTCGGCGACGCGCGCCAGCAGCGACTCGCGGGTGGGCTTGGCAACCGGCTTCACCCAGCCGGTGGGGACGTCCTCTTCCATGTCGATCCCTGGCATTGCATGACTCCCTGCGGTGATGGCTCTCAGCAGCGAACGGTACGCCGGGGCCGCTGAGAACGGCATCCCGGTGCCATGAAACACAGGTTTCGCGCCGGGACGACGTACCGGCACGGGCCCTTCAGCGCTCGAACAGCCTGGTCTGGGGCCGGCCCTCGGCGCGCTCGCTGCGGGCGGCCTTCTTCAGGGCCGACAGCACGTGCTGGCCGAAGGCGAAGCGCAAGCGCTCGTTCGCGCGCAGCTCGACATCCGTGACCGGCCCCTTGGGCCGCTTGAGCTGTGCCTGCAGCGCCCGGAACGGCGCGGTCCGGGCGAAGGATGCCAGCAGGGCGGCCCGCGCGGCCTCGTCCAGGCCCAGATAGGCCTCGAAGCCCCGCTCGCCGCCCTGCTCGTATTCGCGCTGCAGGGCCGCGGTGGCCGCATCGGGGGGCTCGGCGGCCGCCACCGCCACCGCTGCGGCCGGAGCCGGGCGCTCGCCAGCCGGGGCCGAAGCCACGGCGGCCGGCGTGGGCAGTGCGTCCTCCAGCTCGGCCGAGGGAATGGTCCAGCCTTCCTTGAGCGCCTTCACCAGCAGCTTGCCCGGCGCGTGCACCTTCTTGCCGCCGTTCTTCATGCGGTGGCGCACGAAGGCGACGGCGGCCTGGATGCGGTCCTGCGTGAACTCGTGCGGGCTGCGCGCGATGTCCTCGATCTCCCCGGTGCCCAGCCCGAACTCGCCGCGCAACGTGTTGTAGAGCTCCTTGCGCGCCTCGGACTCGTGGAACAGCTGCATGCCCTTGCCTTCCTGCTCGCGGAAGGAGAAGCGGATGTGCGTCACCTTCTTGGAACCCGGCGAGGAGCGCATCTCGTACTCCACCTGCAGGTCGGAGAGCTCGTTGATCTGCGTCTTGGCGACTTCGAGCACCCGGCGCTTGAAGGCCTTGAACTCGTTGGCGTACTTGTCGCCGCTGGCGCCAGCCCAGCGCCGGGCCTCGTCCACAGTCAGCCATTCCGTGGGCGAGCCCTTGAAGGCCACCGAGCGCAGCCGCTCGTACAGCGCATGCGCGTACTGCGAGGAAAAGGCTGACGTGGTGCGCAGCGACAGGAAGGTGTAGCCGCGCTGGTCCTTCTGCAGCCGGCGGATGGCCGGATGGAACTGGAAGTACACCCGCCCGCTGGTGACCGCCACCATGTTCACCAGCGAGATGGAGACGAAGTCCTTGACCTCGGCGCCGGCGCGCGCGTTCGCGTGCTCCACCTCGACCAGCACGGTGGACTTCTGCGTCTCGCGCAGTGCCTCGCGCATGTGCTTGTAGTTGCGGCTGTCGTAGTTCAGCAGGAAACGAAACAGCGCCAGGTCGCAATCGAAGTCCGTCACCTCTGGCGGCGCGCTCGATGCGAGGAAGTCCATCACGTTGAGGCTGCGCCGCCCCAGCAGGCTCAGCTCGCCGACGTCGATGAAGACGTTGTTCTTCTTGAACGTGAGGTCCTTGTCGGCGTCCGCGATGGTCGCGGCCGCACCCTTGCGGCCGACGGTCTCCTGGAACAGCTCCAGCGCGTACTGCTCGCTGGTGGCTAGGCGCTGGGGCGGTTTGGGCACGGAAGGGCTCGGTCGAGGGCGCGGCGGGGTGAAGGCGCGAGGCTAGGCAGAAAAGTGACGCCCGTCAAACGAGCCGTCACCTTTGGGCCCCGTCCTCGCGCACCGGTCAGCAGCGCGGTGCCGTTGGGAACCGGCACCGCGCCCTGCCCTTCGCGTGGCACAACGCGGCCACCTTGGCGGCTTTCGCGCACAAGAACGTCACCTTGCCTGCGAAGGGCCCCGCAAGGGCCACCGCCACCCCGTCCCGCCTGGGGCCCCTGCCTTGCAGCACCAAGGGAACAAGGCACAAATCCGTCACCTTGGAGCACAAGGACGTCACCTTGGCCGTGGACAAGTCCAGAAATGCCATACGTGACAGGTACTTGCCAGGCTCGCGCACAAAAACGTCACCTTGCACAAATCCGTCCCCCTTCCAGCACAAATCCGTACACCTTCGCGCACAGAAACGTCACCTTGCTTCGCACAAGAACGTCACCTTGAGCACAAAGACGTCACCTTGCCGGGGGTAACAGCACAAAAACGTCACCTTTCTCATGCCAAGCCTTTGATTTGATTCATGTTTTCGGCCTCTTAATGCTTGCTTGCTTTTTAATTATTTAAAGGCTAGCTAGCAGGCCGCTGAGAAGTCCTGGTTTCCAAGCCCGAATGCAAAGCACGGCAAGCCAGCAGCGAAGTTCACTTGGACTCGTCGCTTCGTCCGGAACGCTTGATGAAGAACACCGGCAAAGGTGACGTTTTTGTGCGTGCTGGCAGCGCGTGGCGGTCTCACGCGTTGTCGGGAACAAGGTGACGTTTTTGTGCAGCAGGTGCTCCTATTCAGGGGACATCTTGGCCTGGTCGCCGTCAGAGGCGCGCACAAATCCGTCACCTTGGTGAAGTAGCCGGCCCGCATTGGCAAGCCAGGTACACAGGAAAGTCACCTTGCCGGTGCACAGCGTCTGGCCGGTCCGACGCGTGCACAAGGCCGTCACCATCGCCACGGGGTCGTGATTCCGGGGCAACGTGGTTGGCACAAAAGCCGTGATGCGCGAGTGCAACAATTCGCCAATCGCCAAAGTTGCAGCAATTAGAGCTCAAGCATCAGAATCGCGCCCAAAGTACGAATCGGGGATTTGATGCCAGACATTGAGCCACAGGCCTTCGACCTGCAATCGCTGCATGCGCTCAACTCAAGCGCGCGGCATTTCCTGGGCGACCTGCGCCAGCGCATGTTCGAACCGCAACCGCGCAAGGTACCGCCGGTCTTCAATGGAGGCCAGGTGGCTGCGCTGTGCGGCATTGACGCCAAGCACCAGAACTATTTGCGTACCCGTCCGGAGCGGGGGCTGCCGCAGGGCGTGCCCACTGCGGGCGGGCGGCGCGCGTACACGCTGGCCGAGGCGCGGGCCTGGATCAAGGCGCTCAGCGCGCTGCCGGCGCGTGCCGAGGGCGTACCCGCCGCGACCATTGCCACGGTGAACTTCAAGGGCGGCAGCGGCAAGACGACCACGACGATGCACCTGGCGCAGGCGCTCACGCTCATGGGCCGGCGCGTGCTGGTGGTGGACCTGGACCCGCAGGGTTCGGCCACCACACTGGCGGGCTGGCTGCCCGGCGCCGACGTGGAAGAGAAGGACACGGCGCTGTCGATCTTCACCGGTGGCGAGGACGCCCCGAAGGACCTGCGGCACGCGGTGCGGCCAAGCTATTGGGACGGTCTGGACATCGTGCCGGCCACGCCCGACCTGTTCGCGGCCGAGGCGGCGCTGCCGCAGCTGGCCGCGCGTGCCGACTCCGCGTGGTGGGCGTTGCTGCACACCGCGCTGCAGCCGCTGGCGCAGGCCTATGACTACATCCTCATCGACACGGCACCCAGCCTCAGCTACATGGCCGTGAACGCTGCCATGGCCGCGGACGGGCTGCTCATGCCGCTGCCGCCGGAAAACCTGGACTACGCGTCCTCGGTGGCGTACTGGGGTCTGCTACAGGACTTGTTGATGACGCTGCGCGAGGGCTTCGGGGTGGACAAACGCTTCGCCTGGATGCGCGTGCTGCTCAACAAGACTGACGCCACCAACGTGGCCAGCTCCCTGGTGCGCGATCGCATCATCCAGACCTACGGGCCGTACATCTTGCCGGTGGAGATCCCGCGCAGCCCGGTGGCCAGCCTGGGCGGCCTGCAGTTCGGCACCCTCTACGACATGACCAAGTACGAGGGCAGCGCCCGCACCTACACCAAGCTGCGCGACGCCAGCGACGAGGTGGCGAGGATCATCGACAACCTGACCCAGGCAACGGTCTGGAGGAGCAAGCAATGAGCTTCAAGCATCTCAAGGCCAGCCTGGCTTCCGCGGCGTCGGCGGCGCCGCTGCCCGTGCCGGCCGACACCAAGCCAGAGTTCCTCGGTGGCACCGCCCCGAGCAAGGCGCTGCTCTCGGGCGCCGTCAAGCGCGTGGAAGACGCCGAGGCCCGTGCCGCGGCGCTGCAAGCCGAGCTGGACCAGCGGCCGCCTGCTGAGCTGGCGCTGGAGCTGCTCGACAGCGTGCCGGGGCGTCGGCGCCAGCTCACGGCCGAGGCTTATGCCGAGCTGCGGGAAAACCTGCGTGTCAATCCACTGGTGCATCCGATTGCCGTGCGACCCAAGCCCGATGGCCGTTACGAAGTGGTCAGCGGCGAGAACCGGCTTCAGGCCTACCGCGACATGGGGCGTGCCACCATTCCCGTCACGGTGCTGCAACTGGCCGAGGAGCAGGTGGAGCGCGCGGCTTTCTTCGCCAACCTGATCACGCAGGAGCTTTCGGACTATGAGCGCTGGCAGGGCTTCAAGCGCGAGCAGGAAGCCACCGGCATGTCCCAGTCCGAGCTCGCGCGCCTGGCCGGTGTGTCCGACCAGCTGGTGAGCGACCTGTTCGCCTTTTCCCGGCTGCCGAAGGAGGCGCTGGCGGAGATCGGCGCGCATCCGCAGCGCATCGGCGTCAAGCTCGTCAAGGAGCTGGCGCGGCTCTCCGGTGGCGAGCGCGATGACCGGGTGGTGGAGGCGGTGCGTCTGGTCATCCAGGGAGAGCTGAAACAGCAGCAGGCCGTGGCCCATGCGCGTGCCGTGCCGCGCGCGCCCAAGGCGACGGCCAGTGCGCGGCGCATCCTGGCCGGTCGTTTCAAGTTCGCGGAGCGGCGTGCCATGGGCAGCTCGGTGCGCGTGGACTTCGCTGTTGAAGGAGTGGACATGGCCAAGGCGATCGAGCGCATCGATGCCCTGCTGCAGGACATGGCCGCCGAGGCATTGAAGGACTCGGTACGCTCCTGAAAGGCGATTAGGAAAGTACGAACCCTTTTAAATCAAGGGCTTGGCGAAAAACGAAGCGGCCTGAGAGCCGCTTTCGCACTTCTTGGGCGTGCCTGGCGCTAACGCCGACGTCGGCATTGCGCAAGCTCCATATTGGTAGGCCTTGCTAGCTACAACATACGAGAGTGTGCTGTTCCCGATGGACTCATCGGTACTTGTCTCGTCCGTTTGTGCATGAAGACCTGAGTCGCTTGGAGTCCTGCCGTGTGAGTGGGGTTGAAAGCGGGAAAGGGAAAGATAGTTGTTGGCGTTTCAGGAAGAGGGGAATAGGTGAGGAGAGCTTTTGTTTGTGGAAACTCGTATGTTGTTGATGTTTGCCTTTCCTTTCCTCCGCTGCGCTGGCGTTCGAATGCCTGCCACGAGGTCGGCCGAGTGCTCAGAACCTGTTTCGGCATTCGCGATCACGGCATCTCGGTTTTCGTTGGAGGAGAAGGGGAGAAGGCGCCTCGGGGCTGCGCCTTCGAGCACCGGTGAGCGCACGCGCAACCATCCCGCGTGCGACGCACCCCCGCCAGAGACGCCGGTGCGCACGCATGGACCGATGCTGGCGCAACCAGCTGGGTTTGGGCCCTGTCGCGGCCTCAAGACAAGACGGAAGCCGGCATGCCTTGAGCGCTCCAGGGGTCTTGCTTGCCCGACGCCCGCAGCCGCTGCTAACCTGCGCAAGGACATTCCGAGTTGGGCCGACGCCCAAGCCAACCTGCCTCCCGGGCAAGGTGGACCGCGAAAGCGAATGTGGCCTCCACGCGAGGCAACCAAGCGGGCACAAGCAGCGTCGGCCTTCCGCGGAAACCGGAAGGCTTTTTCGTTTCCGGGCCCGGGCCGGCCCGCCGCTGCAGGCAAACGGCTTGGGGGGATTTGATCCGGATTGCCGCCCCCGACACCCGTCGAACGCGGCTAAAGAGGAGAAAGAAGATGTCTTCTTCCACCGCTCTGCAAGCACCGGCCGAGCCGGCCCTGCGCTGTCCACTCGTGGCCTCGGGCAACTACCGCGAGCAGATCACCCTCACGCCCATCGAAGCACAGCCGGGGCATTTCGACGTCCGGGTGGCGAGCTGGCTCGACAATGCCCGCCAGCCGCTGGCACACCACACCCGCTACAGGACGACGCTGGACGTCCAGGCCCTTGCGCGGCTTCACCAGGCCCTGGGCGCCTTGCTCGAAGAGGCGGCGCAGGCGGCATAGCGCCCGCGGCAGGCGAGGGCCCCAGGGCAGGGCGCCCGGCTCAGACGGACCCTTCCTTCTCGACCACCAGCACCCGCGCCGGCCCGCGGGGATGCGCCACGTGCTCGCAGCCCTCGTCGGCGAAGAAGATGTCGCCCGTCTCCAGGAGCGTTGATTTCTCAACGCCCTCCACGCGGTAGCGCATCTCGACCACGCCGTCGAGCACCGCGAACACCTCCTGCCCATCGTTGACGTGCCAGCGATAGGGCTGGTCGGTCCAGTGCAGTCGGGTCGTGATGCCGTCCATCCTGGCGATGTCCATCGCTCCCCAAGCCCTGTCGGCCTGGAACTCCCGGGCGCGAATGATCTTCATGTGTAGAGGCTCCTCCTGCGCTTGACCGGCAGGCCGCCGATCATGCCGCGCGGCGCGGGTCTCGATGTCCGTTGGCAGCGTGCGTCCGCTCGCTGCCCGTCCCAGCATCCGGGCCTCGCCGGGCAGGCCCGCGCGTTGCTCCGCTTTCAGCTTGGGATCGAGTGGACTGCAACAAGGCTTTGCCATTGCAGCGGGCTGTCCGCCCGTGGCGCCAAGGTGGTGGAAGCGCAGCGATGGAAGGGGAAGGCGACCTTGGACTCATTGCGGATCGGCACCTGGAACCTCGGACGCTCGGGCGCGTTCCATCGCACCCGCATCCCCAGGCAACTCGAAGTTCTGCGGCAACGTAAGGCCGACATCTGGATCCTCACGGAGGCCCATGACGCCAACGTGCCTGCGGGCGGCTACGTGCGCAGTTCCACGCCCCACGTGGACTTCCGCCAGAAAGGCGAGCATCGTGTCGTGCTGTGGTCCAAGTTCCCGTTGAGTCCCATCGCGACGGAAGACCCGGTCCTGACCGTCGCCGCGCGGCTGGAAGTGGCCGCGCTGGGCCGACCGCTGCTCGTCTACGGCACCGTCATCACGCACGCGCATGGCGGCGTGGCGCAGCGCCAGGCGTTGTCCTGGCAACGCCACCAGGACGCCGTGAACCGCCAACGCGCGGAATGGCTGCGGCTGTCCCGCGAGTATCCGGACCACGCGCTGTGCGTGGCCGGCGACTTCAACGCCCACCTCGACCCGTTGGCGCGGTACGCCGCCGTGGATCCCAGGCTGGGCATGCTCCAGGGCCTGGCCGATGCGGGGATGAAATGCCTGACCACCGACGACCTGCGCGGCGCCCTGGGGCCCGACGGAGCGCACGCGGGCGCGGTCCAGGTGTGCTTCTCCATGATCGACGGGCTGGAGTCCCGGCTGGAAGCCTGGCCCGCGACCTTCAACGGACTGCGCGCCAGCGACGACGGGGGCCTCCTGGTCGAGCTGGCATGGGCGCAGGCAGCGCCGCAGGAGCACGCGACGGCTCGCCGGGCCGAGCCTCGTGTCACAAGGGTTGAGCACGCATCGAACTTGACGTAGCAGCCACCCCGCCACGGGAACCGCTGCATCCGCGGCTTGGAACCTCGCCCCGACCCGGTGGGGATTCGCGGGCTTTTTTTCTTCGAAGGCGGTACTGCTGTCGTGGGCTCCATGCCTGCGCACGCATGGAGCGATTGGCTTTCCATGTGCCACCCTGCTTCCGGCACCGGGGGCGTCAGGGCCAGAATGGCGCCGGATGCCTAATTTTTGTGCAGCGACCGAATGCCTATGTGAATCAACGGCTTGAGCTCATGGCAGGCAGGTACGCCACAGAGTTGTCCACAGCAAACGGGGGTAACTTTGGGGCGCTTGCGCCCCCGGATGCCGCATCAGCCGGGTTCGTGCCTGCTCAATGGGGCGAGGGCACCAGCTTGCGCAGCCGCTTGAGGAGCTTCTGCCACCGCGCCGTCGGCTGTCGCTCCAGGCCTCTGGTGCTCCTGTGCCGCTTCGCGCCTTCCTCCCAGCCGTGTTGCCAGGCCAGGGCATCTTCCGAGCCGGAGGGGTACGGGCAGCTGCCGCCAAAGTAGCCGCCAGCCTTGTAGCCCTCGTGACGGGGATCACATCGATTGGTCGCCATCGTTGCCTCCTGTCGGTCAATGTGACCGGATCGCCGGGCCGGTTTGGACCCCTCCCTCGAAGGGCTGCGGCGGCACGCAGGTCGGCGTAGCGTGGGCCGGTTTGTGCGGTACGACTTGCCCGGTCGGCACTGCAGGCCAGGCATCTTTTGCGCATCGGCTGCGACGCCTTGCCGCCTCGGTTACATCAGGGAATTCCGCTGAGACCGCATCTGCCGCCGCACGCCATGGACGATGCCTGCATCAGCTCCTCATGCAAAGGAGCGCAACGGCGCTTCCATATGAAGCACGCACCCGGTCCGGAAAAACCCGTGCGCATTTCCCACACGCGCAAACACCTGCCGCTGGGACATGCTTCATGACCAGGAAGGCTTGAGGGCGCCGGAGGGCCAAAGCACCCGCGATGCAGGCGCTGAGGCCTGGAACGCGGTTTGCCTAAAAACCTTACCGCGGCCTTCCAAATGACCCTCCGCGGCGCGCCTCTTGTTCTGCAAGAGGCACCACGCCCAACCAGATCAGCTATCGCCACCACCGATGGACAACGCCAGCAACACCAAGGATTGCCGCCACGGAGCCCATCCTGACTACGAGATGGCCTTCGCCGACCTCGAACGCCGCGCCGCGCGCGGCGAGATGTCGCTCGCGCAGGTCCGGCGGGAGGTCTGGGCGCTGCGCGAGCGCTACACGGGCGGCCAGCCGGTGGCGCTGCAGCGCGGCGGCCGCTTCTGGTGATCCGGCGACGCAGCCTTGCGGCACACCCGCGTCATTGAAAACGCCCCGCTCTTCGAGGCGGGGCGGTAGAGGACGGAGGCGAAGCGCTCGGCTGCCTGCCCAGCGCTCAGACGGGAGAAGCCGTCAAAGTCCCTTCCACGCTGGCGGCCGGCGCTGCGTGAACGCCGACACGCCTTCACGGAAGTCATCGCTGCCGTAGCAGCGCCGGATCAAATCCTCCGCCTGCGGCAACGCGGCTTGCGCCAGCCGGCGCAGCGCCTCCTTGGACACGGCCTGCGTCACAGGCGCCAGCGCGGCCAGCGCCGCGCACAGCGTGCGTGCCTCCTGATCGATGGCGTTCCGCGCAAACACGCCGTGCAGGTAGCCGCAGCCCAGCGCCTCATCGGCACCCAGCAACTCGGCCAGCAACAGCATGCGCTTGACGCGCTGCGTGCCGAAGGCGTCGCGCAGCCGCGCGACGTTGGCGATGGACAGGCAGTTGCCCAGCGTGCGCGCGATGGGCACGCCGAAGCGCGCATCGGGCGTGGCGAGGCGGAAGTCGCAGGCCGTGGCGATGGCCAGCCCGCCGCCCACGGCAAAACCTTCCACCAGCGCCAGCGTCGGCATGGGCAGCGAGGCCACCTGGTCGATCAGCGCGTCGATGCGCCGCTCGTAGGCCACGCCGTCCGCGCCGCCGCCGAAGTCGCGGAATTGCGCGATGTCCGTGCCGGCCACGAAAGCCTGCCCGCCTGCGCCGCGGAACAGCACCACGCGCACCTCGGGGTCCGCCGCCAGGCGCTGGCAGATGTCCTCCAGCGCCTCGTACATCGCCCAGGTCATGGCGTTGCGCGCGGCCGGGCGATCGAACACCACCTCGGCCACCCCCTCGCGCAGCGACAGGCGCACGCGTCCCTCGTCGGCCGCCCCGGCGGCCCGTGCGCTGTCGTCACTCATGGCTGAAGGCTCCCTGCTGTGCCAGCGCGGCACGCTCGGCGCCTGAAATGCCCAGCTCGGACAACACCTCGTCGGTGTGCTCGCCCAGCAGCGGCGGATGCCGGTGCACCCGTGGCGGCGTGCCCGACAGCTTCACGGGGAAGCCGATGTTGGGCACCCGGCCTTCGACCGGATGGTCGATCTCCATCCGCATCCCGCGCGCCTGTGCATGGTCGCTGTCGAAAGCCTCGGCGTAGTTCAGGATCGGCCCGGCCGGGATGCCCACCTCCAGCAGCGTCTCCACCCAGTAGTCCTTGGGCTTCGTCCTGAAGGTCTTCTCCAGTTCCTCGATCAGCGCGGGACGGTTGCGCAGCCGCCCCGCGATGTCCGCGAAGCGCTCGTCGCTCACCAGGTCCGGCCGCTGGATCGCCTGGCACAGCCGCAACCACAGCTTCTGGTTGTTGGCGCCCATCACGAAGTGGCCGTCCGCGCAGGCCACGGCCTGGTAGGGCGCGCTCATCTTGTTGGCGGTGCCCACCGGCTCCGGCACGCGGCCGGTGCCCCAGTAGTCGCAGATGTCCCATACCGAGAAGGCCAGTGCGGTGTCGAACAGCGAGGCGTCCACGTACTGCCCTTCACCGCTCTTCTGCGCCCCGATGTACGCGCCCAGGATGCCGTACACCGCCAGCATCCCGCAGCCGATGTCGGCCACTGGCACGCCGGCCTTCACCGGCGGCGAGTCGGGATGGCCGGTGACGCTCATCACGCCGGACATGGCCTGCGCCATCAAGTCGAAGCCCGGACGGTCGGACCACGGCCCGCTCTGGCCGAAGCCGGAGATGCTGGCGTAGACCAGCCGCGGGTTGATCTCGCGGCAGGCATCAAAGCCGAAGCCCAGCTTCCTGAGCACGCCGGGCCGGTAGTTCTCCACCAGCACGTCGGCTTCGGCCACCAGGCGCCGCATCACTGCCTTGCCCGCCTCGGACTTGAGGTTGATGGCGATGCTGCGCTTGTTGCGGTTGAGGTTGATGAAGCCCAGCGAATCGTTGCCCTTGAGCTTGAAGCCCATGGCGCCGCGGGTCTGGTCGCCGGTGCCGGGCGGCTCGACCTTGATCACGTCGGCCCCCAGGTCGCCCAGCAGCATGCAGGCATAGGGACCGGCCATGACCTGGCTGACGTCGAGCACGCGCACGCCGGCCAGGGGCAAGGGGCGCGGGGCCCCGTTCAGGTTGCGTTGGATACTGCTCATGCCGGGTCTCAGGCGTCGGACTTGACGTTGGCGTCCTTGATGACCTTGGCCCACTTGCGGGACTCGGCCTGGATGAACGCGGCGAACTTCTCGGCCGTGCCGCCGCCGTCCTCGGCGCCGGACTGCTCCAGTTTTTCCACCACGTCGGGCATCACCAGGGCGCGGTTGATGTCCTCGTTGATGCGCTTGACCAGCCCCGGCGCCATGCGTGCGGGACCGACCAGGCCGTACCAGGTGGTGGCGTCGAAGCCGGGGTAGCCGGACTCGGCCATGGTCACCACGCTGGGATGGCCCTTGGCGCGCTGCGGCCGCGTCTGCGCGATGGCGATGGCCTTGCCGCTCTTCACGTGCGGCGTGGCGGCGGTCATGGTGTCGAAGCTGTAGTGGATCTGCCCGCCCATGAGGTCCGTGATCATCGGGCCCGAGCCCTTGTAGGGCACGTGCAGCGCATCGACATGGGCGGCGAGCTTGAACATCTCCAGCGCCAGGTGCTGCGCCGATCCGGTGCCGGCGGAGCCGAAGCTGATCTTGCCGGGGTTCTTGCGGCACAGCTCGACGATGTCCTTGACCGTGCGCGCCTCCTGCTTCTCGTTGCAGATGAGCAGGTTGGGCGTGATGCCCACCAGCGCCAGCGGCGAGAAGTCCTTGACCGGGTCGTACTTGACGCTGGACAGCAGCGAGGGCGCGATGGCATGGCTGTTGATGTGCGCCATCAGCAGCGTGAGGCCATCGGCCGGCGCCTTGGCCACCAGGTCCGCCGCGAGCGTGCCGCTGGCGCCGGCGCGGTTGTCCACCAGCACCTGGGTGTCCCACATGGCGCCGAGTTTCTGCGCCAGCACGCGCGCCAGGATGTCGGTGCCGCCGCCGGGCGCGAAGCCCACCACGATGCGCACCGGGCCGCCAAAGGCCGGTTGCGCGTGCACCCAGGGGGCGGCCAGCAGGCCGGCGGCCGCGGCCGCGAAGGTTCTGCGTTGCATGGTTGTCTCCTCTCGTTGGTCTGTCGCCGTAAGAAGGTGGGGAAATGCAGGAACGCGGGATCAGGCCTGCGCGCAGGGTGCGGTTGCGCAGGCGGAGTGAATAGAACGATGGATCAGAGGGAGGCCGTGAGCTGTCCCGCTCCGCTTCCTACTTCGTCATTCCCGCGAAGGCGGGAATCCAGGCGGCCCCCACGTCGGCCGTGAGCAGGCGGGCAGCGCGCTAGGACCTGACGGCCTTGCCGCGCCTGCGTTGTCGCTTCCGCTCTGGCGTGGGACCGCCTGGATCCCCGCCTTCGCGGGGATGACGAAGTGTTGGTGGTGGCGTGTCAGCTCTGGCGTGGTGCCTGAACGAAACCGTGGTGGTGGCACCTCAGCTTCGTTGCGGCTTGCCGTCTTGTTTTTGCCGTGTCGTAGCTTCGGGCGGCCTCAGCCGCCCGCATCCGCCGGCGTCCCCGGGCTCGCCGAGGCCGCGAAGTGCTCCATGGCGGCCTGCACGCCGCTGCCGGCCAGCGGCACGCCGGCGAGCTTCAGGCCCATCTCCACGCCGGCCACCATCGCCACCAGCGTGAGGTCGTTGCTGTCGCCCAGGTGGCCCATGCGGAACATGCGGCCCTTGACCCTGCCCAGGCCCGTGCCCAGCGACAGGTCGAAGCGCTGGTGGATGAGCTTGCGCACCGCGTCCGCATCCACCCCCGGCGGCAGGATCACGCCGGTGAGCACCGGCGAATACACCTTGGGGTCCGCGCACTGGATGTGCAGCCCCCAGGCCTGCACGGCGGCGCGCACGCCCGCGGCCCAGCGCTGGTGGCGTGCGAACACCTGCGGCAGGCCCTGGCCCAGCAGCATGTCCAGCGCCTCGGACAGGCCGTAGAGCAGGTTCGTGTTGGGCGTGTAGGGCCAGTAGCCCGTGGCGTTCATCTCGACGATCTCGTCCCAGGCCCAGAACGAGCGCGGCAGCTTGGCGCCGCGCGACGCCTCCAGCGCCTTGGGCGAGAGCGCGTTGAAGCTGATGCCCGGCGGCAGCATCAGTCCCTTCTGCGAGCCGCTGACCGACACGTCCACGCCCCACTCGTCGTGCCGGAAATCGGCACTGCCCAGGCCCGAGATCGTGTCCACCATCAGCAGCGCCGGGTGGCGCGCGGCATCGATGGCGCGGCGCACGGCGGCGATGTCGGAGGTGACGCCGGTGGAGGTCTCGTTGTGCACCACGCACACGGCCTTGATGCGGTGCGCGCCGTCGCGGCTCAGCCGCTCCTCGATGAGGTCCGCGCACACACCCTGGCGCCAGCCCGGCGCCTCCGGCAGCACCGCATCGCTGCCCGGCCAGGTCAGGAATTCCACCTCCAGCCCCAGCCGCTCAGCCAGGCGCCGCCATAGCGTGGCGAAGTGGCCCGTCTCGTACATGAGCACGGTGTCGCCAGGGCTGAGCGTGTTGGACAGCGCCGCCTCCCAGGCGCCGGTGCCCGAGGCCGGGTAGATCGCCACCGGATGCCGGGTCTGGAACACCTGCTGCATGCCGGCGAGCACGCGCTTGCCCAACAGCCCGAACTCCGGGCCGCGGTGGTCGATGGTGGGCAGGCTCATGGCCCGCAGGATGCGGTCCGGCACCGGGCTGGGCCCCGGGATCTGCAGGAAGTGGCGGCCGGTGGGGTGAACGTCGAGAGTCTGCATGGGTCCGTCCTTTCGCTATTCAGTTTGCATACAAAATGCCAAATACACCCCAGGGACAACCCCACCATGCTTAGAAAATAGGAATTGCATGTTGCATGCAAAAATAGGGGCGGAGGTTCTAATGCCATGGCTGAAGTGATCGAGATCGCGCGGCGCAGCCTGCATGAGCAGGTGGCGACGCGGCTGCGCGACATGCTGGTGGAGGGGCGCATCGCGCCCGGCTCCAAGCTCAACGAGCGCGAGCTGGCCGAGCGGCTGGGCGTGTCGCGCACGCCCCTGCGAGAGGCGATCCGCGCCCTCGCCGCCGAGGGGCTGGTGGACCTGCTGCCCAACCGCGGCGCAGTGGCGGTGCAGATGGACGAGGAAACCGTGCGCCACACCTTCGAGGTGCTGGCCAGCCTGGAAGGCCTCTCCGGCGAGCTGGCGGCGCAGCGCATCACCGACGCCGAGGTGGCCGAGCTGCGCGCGCTGCACTACGAGATGCTGGCCTGCCATGCGCGCGGCGACCTGCCCGGCTATTACCGCTTCAACGCCCAGATCCACGACGGCATCAACGCCGCGGCCAAGAACCCGGTGCTCACCAGCACCTACCGCGCGCTCAACGCGCGGGTGCAGTCGCTGCGCTTCCGCACCAACCAGGAACGCACCAAGTGGCAGGAGGCCGTGAAGGAACACGGCCGAATGATCGAGATGCTGGCCGCGCGCGACGCCGAAGGGCTCAAGGCGGTGCTGGTGGCGCACCTGCAGCGCAAGCGCGACACGGTGCTGAGCATGATCAACAGCGGCGCCCTCGCGTCCGCCACGGCCCAAGGGGAACAGGCATGAAGATGGAACCACCCCAGCGGCTGCTGCCGCGCGGCACCGAGCCGGTGGCCAACGAGGTGTCGCTCGCGCTGGAAAAGCGCCTGCGTGCCGAGACCCAGGGCGAGGTGCGCTTCGACATCGGCGCGCGCGGCCGCTACGCCACCGACGCTTCCATCTACCAGGTGATGCCGGTGGGCGTGCTGGTGCCGCGCACCGAGGCGGACGTGCGCACCGCCATCGACATCGCGCGCGAGCTGCGCGTGCCGGTGCTACCGCGCGGCGGCGGCACCAGCCAGTGCGGCCAGACCGTGGGCGCGGCGCTGGTGATCGACCACACCAAGCACCTGCGCCGCGTGCTGGACGTGGACCCGGCCCAGCGCACCGCCACCGTCGAGCCCGGCATCGTGCTGGACCACCTCAACGCGCAGCTCAAGCAGCACGGGCTGTGGTTCCCGGTGGACGTGTCCACCGCCGCGCAGGCCACGCTGGGCGGCATGGCGGGCAACAACTCCTGCGGCTCGCGCTCCATCGCCTACGGCAACATGGTGCACAACGTCCTGGGCGCCAGCGCCTGGCTCTCGGACGGTTCACAGGTGGACTTCGGCCCGATGGCGCAGGCGGGCGCGCGCGCGCGGGCCATCGGCGAGTACGTGCGCGACCTGGCGCTGGCCCACCGCGAGCAGATCGAGCAGCACTGGCCCAAGGTGCTGCGCCGTGTCGCCGGCTACAACCTGGACATCTTCCACAACCAGAACGAGCGGCCCTACACCGGTGACGGCAGCGTCAACCTGGCGCATCTGCTCATCGGCTCGGAAGGCACGCTGGCCTGCACGCGCACGCTGACGCTGGCGCTGGCCGAGCTGCCGCGCGCCAAAGTGCTGGGCGTGGTGAACTTCCCCACCTTCCACGCCGCCATGGACGCGGCGCAGCACATCGTCAAGCTGGGGCCCACGGCGGTGGAGCTGGTCGATCGCACCATGATCGAGCTCAGCCTCTCGAACCCGGCCTTCCGTCCGACCATCGAGACCGCGCTCATCGGCAAGCCCGCCGCCATCCTGCTGGTGGAGTTCGCGGGCGGCGACAAGGCCGGGCTGCTGCCCAGGCTCGCCGACCTGGCGGCGCTCATGGGCGACCTGGGCCTCAAGGGCAGCGTGGTCGAGATGCCCGATGACGCCATGCAGAAGAACCTGTGGGAGGTGCGCAAGGCCGGGCTCAACATCATGATGAGCCTCAAGGGCGACGGCAAACCGGTGAGCTTCATCGAGGACTGCGCGGTGCCGCTGGAGCACCTGGCGGAGTACACCGATGCGCTCACCGAAGTGTTCGCGCGCCACGGCTCGCGCGGTACCTGGTACGCGCATGCGTCGGTGGGCACGCTGCACGTGCGGCCGATCCTGGACATGCGCCGCGACGGCGCCCAGCGCATGCGCGCCATCGCCGAGGAAGCCGCCGCGCTGGTGCGCCGCTACAAGGGCGCCTACAGCGGCGAGCACGGCGACGGGCTGTGCCGCGGCGAGTGGATCGAGTGGCAGTTCGGTCCCGCGCTCAACGATGCCTTCCGCGCCATCAAGGAGCGGCTGGACCCGATCGGCCTGTTCAACCCCGGCAAGATCATCGACCCGCCGCGCATGGACGACGGGTCCCTCTTCCGCTTTGCGCCGCCCCAGTCGTCGCGGCCCTACCGCACCATCGAGCTGAAACCCGTGCTCGACTGGTCCGCGTGGGACGTGCAGAACGATCCCGTGACGGAGCAGACCACCGCGCCCGGCACCGGCGGCGACACCACCGGCGGCTTCGCCAAGGCGGTGGAGATGTGCAACAACAACGGGCATTGCCGCAAGTTCGACGCCGGCACCATGTGCCCGAGCTACCGCGTCACGCGGGACGAGACGCACCTCACGCGCGGGCGCGCCAACACGCTGCGGCTGGCGCTGTCGGGCCAGCTCGGAGCGGACGCCTTCACCGGCGAGACCGTGCGCGAGGCCATGGAGCTGTGCGTGGGCTGCAAGGGCTGCAAGCGCGACTGCCCCACCGGCGTGGACATGGCGCGCATGAAGACCGAGTGGCTGGCGCACTACAAGCGCCGCCACGGCCACACGCTCAAGGACAAGTTCATTGCCCGGCTGCCGGACTACGCGCCGCACGCCGCGCGCTGGGCCGCGGTGCTGAACCTGCGCGACCGCGTGCCCGCGCTGGCCCGGCTGTCGCAGCGGGTGCTGGGCATCACCGCCAGGCGTCCGCTGCCGCAATGGCGCACCGACACCTTCTGGCGGGCGCCGGAGTCGCGCCGCGGCGCGACGATGGAAGCCACGCTGGCGGCGGCGCGTGCCGGCCAGCCGGCGGCGGTGCTGTTCGTGGACACCTTCAACGCCAGCTTCGAGACCGAGAACGCGCTGGCCGCGCTGCGCGTGCTGCAGCGCGCGGGCTGCACGGTGCACGTGCTGGACAAGGGCGACCGCGGCGGCCACCACTGTTGCGGCCGCACCTTCCTGGCCGGCGGCATGGTGGACGAGGCCCGCACGCGGCTGTCGGCCCTGGTCGGCGCCCTGGCGCCCTTTGCCGACGCCGGCGTGCCGGTGGTGGGGCTGGAGCCCTCGTGCCTGCTGACGCTGCGCGACGAGGCGCTGGCGCTGGGCCTGGGCGAGCCGGCGCGCAAGGTGGCGGCGCAGGCGCTGCTGTTCGAGGAGTACCTGGCGCGCGAGACCAAGGCGGGCCGGCTGGCGCTGTCGCTGCAGGGCGTGGACAAGCCCATCCTGCTGCACGGGCACTGCCACCAGAAAGCCTTCGGCGCGGTGGAGCCGGTGATGCAGGTGCTGCGGCTGATCCCCGGCGCCAAGCCGCAGCTCATCGAGAGCTCGTGCTGCGGCATGGCCGGCAGCTTCGGCTACGACGAGAAGCACTACGAGGTGTCGATGGCGATGGCGGAGCAGTCGCTGCTGCCGGCGCTGCGCAAGCAGCCCGACGCCATCGTGGTGGCCGACGGCACCAGCTGCCGCCACCAGGTGGCGCATGGCGCGCAGCGGGAGGCGGTGCACGTGGCGCGGTTGCTGGAGTCGCTGCTGCGGGACGCGGAATGAGGTGCCGGCGCCCAGGCATCAGCCGAGTCCGGGCGCCAATGGGATTGACGCCGGGTAGGCCCCCTGCCGCGGCTCAGGCCACCACCGCTTCCCGCCGCGCGAAGGAGCCCAGCAGGGCCATCAGCGCCAGCGCCAGCACCACGCCGTCGAAGGCCTGGGCAATGGCAAGGATCTCCCCGCCCTGGGCCAGGCGCCAGCCCGCCACGACCGCCGGCACACCCATGGCGAGGTAGGACACGATGAACAGCACCGACAGCACGCCGGCGCGCTGGTGCGGGGCCAGCGGCCCCACCAGCGTGCGCAGCGCGCCCTGGAACGCCGTGCCGAAGCCCGCTCCCGCGATGGCCGTGCCGACGAGGAACAGCGCCACGGAGCGCAGCGCCAGCGCCACCATGACCACCGCCAGGCCGGCCGGCAGCACGCTGGTGCCAATGCGCAACAGCCACTGCGCGGAGCGCTGCTGCAGCGCCAGCACCGCCAGCGCCCCGCTGCCGGCCAGGATGAACAGCGCCAGCCCGCCCAGCAGGAACGACGCCGACCCGGCCAGGCTGCGCAGCAGCGTCGGCCCCAGCGAGCCGTAGAAGCCCGCCACGGCCCAGGACGCCACGATGGCCGGCGTCACCAGCAGCAGCGGCTTGAGCACCGGCGCCGGCACGCTCAGTTGCGGACGCAGCGAACCCAGCGCCCCGGGGCGACGCTCGGCGGTCTCGCTCACGAACAGCACGGCCACGCCCTGCAGCACGAACACCGCGCCCATGACGGCATAGACCAGGTGCGTCGGCTGCGGCAGGTACTGCACCAGCGAGCCGGCCAGGATGCCGCCCAGCGCCGTGCCCAGCATCGGCGCCACGGCGTTGGCGACGGCGCCGCGCGTGCGGTCCAGGTCCAGCAGCCCGGCGCCCACCGCCGCGACCGCGGCGCCCGTGGACAGGCCCTGCAGCACCCGGGCCAGCAGCAGGTCGCCCACGCCGGTGGCCGATGCGAACACCACCATGGTCAGCGCCTGCGCCGCGGCGGCGGCGATCAGCACCGGGCGCCGGCCCACGTGGTCCGACAGCCGGCCGGCCACCAGCAACGCCAGCAGCACCGCCAGCGCATAGACCCCGAACACCACCGTCAGCATGGTCGAGGAGAAGCCCCATTGCGCCTGGTAGACCGCGTACAGCGGCGTGGGCGCCGCGGAGCCGGCCAGGAAGCTCAGCGCGATCGAGGCCTTGAGCAGGAAGGCCGCCTTGGGCGGTAGCCGCCTCGCTCGCGGCGAGGACGCCGGGGGTAGTGGCACGGGCGTGGCACGGGTCATGGTGACTCCTGGTAAGGCATGAATGAACAGACCGATCTGTCTGATTGCTTGAAGTGTACAGACCTGTCTGGTAAATTCAAACCATGGCCACGAAACGAAATGCAGGCAATGCCGAACCGGAACGCCGCTCCGCGCGGGAGCGGCTGCTGGCCGCGGCGGACGAGCTGTTCTACGAAGGCGGGATCCACACCGTGGGCATCGACCGCGTGATCGAGCGCGCCGGCGTGGCCAAGGCCTCGCTGTACGACTGCTTCGGCAGCAAGGACGAGCTCATACGCGCCTATCTCCAGGCCCGGCACGAGGCGCGCCAGTCGCGCATCACGCAGCGCCTGGCGCGCTACGGCACGCCACGCGAGAAGTTGCTGGGTGTGTTCGACGGGCTGTGCGAGACGATGTCCACGCTGGGCTTCAAAGGCTGCCCTTTCACGCGCGTCACCGCCGAGACGCAGCCCAGCGCCGGCGTGAAGGCGGTGTGCGACGACGCGCGCGGCTGGCTGCGCGAGCTGTTCACCTCGCTGGCGCGGGAGGCCGGCGTGGCCGATCCCGCCGCGCTGGCGCGGCAGCTCACGCTGCTCTATGACGGCGCGCTGGCCGCCTCGCAGATGGGTGGCGGCGCGGAGGCCGCCGAGACGGCGCGCGGCGCGGCGGAAGTGATGCTGGAGGCGGCGCTCGCCGCCGGTGCGCAGAGCTGAGTGAGCCGCCGTTCCGTCGAGGCCGCAACGGCCTCGGAAGGCTGTAAACGACTTCGGGCCCCTCGGGCCCGAATTTCATGTTGGCCCTGTGCAGGGCCTGTTTCACCGGCTTGGAGCCGGCCGGTGCGGCTTCGCCAGCCGACCCGGTCTGGGGTCGGCGGCAGACAGCGGACGGCGGTTGCCGCCGCTGCCAGGTAGCACCACTCAGGCGGGGAAAGCGCCGCTCGGCATCACGCGGTCGGCGGCGGCGTTGGCCGGGGCCTGGGCGGCACGCGCAGCCGACAGGTGCAGCTTGTCCAGCAGCCAGACGAACACGTCGGCGGCGATCACGGCGCCCCGCGGGGCAGTGCGGCTGTAGGCGGAGACGGTGATGGCGGTCATGTGGAACCCCTTGTGAATCTTCAGAACTTCGATGGACTGAAGATTAGGGTTTCCCCTCAATTAACACAATTGAAAACTCGGCATGCCAAACATTAGCAAATAACATAACTCAGCGGAGGCTCACACCGTCTGGTCCAGCTGCGAGAGGAAGAGGTCGAGCTTGGCCCGGGGCGTGGCCTGCACGCGGGCCAGCAGCGCGTGGCTCACGGGCACGACGCCGTAGCGCCGTGCCAGGTCGGCGCCGATGCGGCACCACAGGTGGCTGGCCATCTCGGCATCGACCATGGCGCGGTGGGCACGGCCGGACTGGGGCAGCTGCAGCGTGCGCACCAGCGTGCCGAGCTGGTGGTTCGGGCTCTCGGGATAGAGCCGCCGCGCCAGCAGCATGGTGCAGGCGAAGGGCGAATCGGCGTCCAGCGACAGCCGCTGCAGCTCCGCCACCCAGAACTTGCGGTCGAAGGAGGCGTTGTGCGCCACCACCGGCAGCGGCCCCACGAAGCGCGCCGCCTCGCGCATGACCTCGGCCACCTTGGGTGCGCTGGCGACCATGTCGTTGGTGATGCCGGTGAGCTGCGTCACGAAGGCCGGGATGCGGCGGCCCGGGTTCATGAGGCTCTGGAAGCGGTCCACGATGCGGCCCTCCTCCACCACCGCGATGGCGATTTCCGTGGGCCGGTCGCCCTGGCTCGGGCTGATGCCCGTGGTCTCGAAGTCGAGGACTGCTACGCGTTCCATGTGTGTTCCGTCTGCTGACTTCCAGGATAGTCAGCCGGCGCGCGCCCGTCCGCGAAACCGCGGAGCCGGTGCGACGGACTCCACGGTTTGAGTCTTACTCGCCCAGGTACGCCGCCCTCACCTTCGGATCGTCCAGCAGCTGTTTGGCCGGCCCTTCCATGGTGATCTCGCCCGAGTCCATGACGTAGCCGCGGTTGGCCAGGCCCAGCGCGCGGCTGGCGTTCT
>Ga0065721_10004610_pt1 | contig 23566 bp, 27 predicted proteins | sample Mesricmetagenome_FD_59108 | JGI IMG/M metagenome (GOLD analysis project Ga0065721, IMG submission 59108) | Mesophilic microbial community from rice straw/compost enrichment Sample: eDNA_1 v2 (version 2) | ecosystem: Engineered > Solid waste > Grass > Composting > Bioreactor | place: USA: Davis...
GACTGGGAAGTCAAGCTGCAGGAATTACGCAACCAGATGCCCGCAGCAAGTCGCCCGGGAGCGTCTGCCGAATCGCGAGAGCGGGAAATCTTCTACGAAGTGGATGTTGAGGAGAGTCGAAAGGCGCAGCAGCTCATCATTCAGACGTCCCAGCGTCAGCGACGCAGTAATGGACAGTGGGGAAAGCTCAAGCCGCTCAAGATCCGTCCCGGACGACTGGAAGATGTCGACCACGCTGATGATCGACGAATCCTTGCTTTTCTCGGAGGAGGAACTCCCGAGCGAACCGGCTGGATGGCCCAACAGGCCGAATTTCAGACATCCGTGTTCCGTTACCGCGTCCCCTACGAACTCTGCCTGCTGATTCTCCCGTTGATGGCGGAGTCAGGACGCCTTCGCTTTCTGGATGAATCAGAAAAGGACACCGACCAACTCAAATGGGACGCTGGCGAACCGTGGCAGCTTTGCCTCTCGCTGCAACAGCAGGAGGACCAGAGTTGGGCTCTGCAAGGACAGGTGCGTCGCAATGGCGAGCATCTTCCACTGGAAAAATGTGATCTGATCCTCCCCGGAGGCCTGATCATTTATCAGCACACGATTTCCCGACTCGAAGACTTCAACGCCTTCGACTGGGTCCCCATGCTGCTGGGCGAGCAGAAACTCACAGCGAAACCAAATGAAGAACAGGAACTGGTGGACTGGCTGCTGGATATGCCAAGCCTTCCACAGCTCGACCTGCCAGAATCCCTGCAGCTGGAAGAAGTTCGTCCCGAACCAATTCCGCGTCTGATCTTCCGTTCCCCCTCAAAACGGGGCTGGAAACACGAACGGATTCACGCCAACGTCGAGTTCGAGTACGACGGAACGCGTGTCCGGGGGTCGAATGTCCAATGGGCCGTGGTCCAGCGGGACCGCAACCGGTGCCTGCTCCGGGACCAGCAGAAAGAAGGCCAGCTGTGGGGCGTGCTGGATGATCTCGGATTCCGCCGTCTCGTGGATCATCGCCAGGTGGCCCATGATGTCGACATCGCTGCCAGCGAACTGGGACGAGCTGTTCGTGGACTGATCAAGGCGGGGTGGGAAGTCCATGCAGATGGCAAGGAAGTTCGCCAGCCTGCTGCGGTGAAGTTTCATGTCCGGTCCGGGATCGACTGGTTCGAACTCACTGCAGATGTGGACTTCGATGGGAAGAAAGCCAACTTCCCCGAGTTGCTTGCCGCGCTCACACGCGGGGACCAGACCATCCGTCTGGACGACGGGTCATTGGGAATTCTTCCCGAAGAGTGGTTGCAACAGTACGGCATCCTCGCGGGTCTGGGGACGACAGATGAAGCGGGTCTGAGATTTTCCGCAGCCCAGCTGGGGCTGATTGATGCCCTGCTCTCTGCGCAGGACCATGTGGAATACGACGAACGTTATTTGGAATTGAAGGCCAAGCTGACGTCGTTTGATGGCATCGAACAGCGAGCGGAGCCGAAGAATTTTCATGGACAGTTGCGTCCTTATCAGCGTGAAGGACTGGGCTGGCTCCATTTCCTTCAGGAATATGGCTTCGGGGGCTGTCTGGCAGACGACATGGGTCTGGGGAAGACGGTGCAGATGCTGGCCCTGTTCCAGGAGCGCCGTCAGTCACGGAGCCGACAACTCCCCTCGCTGGTGGTCGTGCCCAAATCACTGATGTTCAACTGGGTTCAGGAAATCCAGAAGTTTGCTCCGGAACTGACCTTCATGGAGTACACCGGGCCGGAGAGAAAACTGCTGGCTCCCAAGATCCCGACGACCGATCTGGTCCTGACCACCTATGGAACCCTCCGGCGCGACATTCTCGAATTGAAGGATCAGGAATTCGATTACGTCGTTCTGGACGAAGCCCAGACGATCAAGAATTCATCGTCTCAGGCAGCAAAGGCGTCGCGACTGCTGAAGGCGTCACATCGAGTCGCCCTCTCAGGAACTCCAATTGAAAACCATCTTGGAGACCTGTGGTCCATCTTCGAGTTCCTCAATCCGGGGATGCTGGGACGCAGCTCGATCTTCAAAACATTCGCCACAGAAGCCAACAACGAAAGTGCCCGCCGGACCATTGCTGCGGGAGTCCGCCCATTTGTCTTGCGACGCACCAAGGGGCAGGTCGCCCGGGAGCTTCCAGACAAGTTCGAAGAGACCATCTACTGCCAGATGGGAGAACGCCAGCGGACCTTGTATTCCGAAATGCGCGAATACTATCGGGACTCTCTGCTGGGAATGGTCAAGAAGCAGGGGATCGGAAAATCCCGCATGCATGTGCTTGAGGCTCTTCTCCGATTGCGTCAGGCGGCCTGTCACCCCGCCCTGCTGGACAAGGGAAGCGAAGACGATGCCTTTGCCAAGCTGGAGGTCCTGATCCCGCAACTCGAAGAACTGATTCAGGAGGGGCACAAGTCCCTTGTCTTCTCGCAGTTCACCAGCATGCTTTCAATCGTCAAGAAGCACCTCGACAGTCGCGGCATCCGTTATGCCTATCTGGACGGCCAGACTCGCAAACGGAAGCAGGTGGTCGAACAGTTCCAGAACGATCCGGAGACATCGGTCTTCCTGATTTCATTGAAGGCCGGGGGTCTCGGTTTGAACCTGACCGAGGCAGAATACGTCTTTCTTCTGGACCCGTGGTGGAACCCTGCTGTCGAAGCTCAGGCGATCGACCGGGCTCACCGGGTGGGACAGACCAAACAGGTCTTTGCCTACCGCATCATTTGCCGGGATACGGTCGAAGAGAAGATCCTCGAGCTTCAGAAGAAGAAGCGGGAACTGGCGGATGCAATTCTGGAATCGGAAGGAACACCGCTGGCCGAACTGACTGCAGACGACCTGGAGTTGTTGCTGTCGTAGTTTTGTCGGATGGCCATCATGCACGACATTCTCAAGTTCAGCGATCGAATCAGCTGTCTCCCTGTCGTACATGGAAGTGGCGACTTTGCCGTCGAAGTCCGACGGATCATGTTGTCCGAAACATTCGACTGCGTAGCTGTCCCGTTACCGGAGTCTTTTCGAGGTTCCGTCGAAGAAGGGATCAGTCACCTTCCGGGAATCACGATCGCCATTCAGCCCGAAACCGGTCTGTATGGCGAAGAATCATGGGATGATGACCATGAGGAGCACAAGAAGGTCCCGGCGACCAGCAGCTACGTTCCGATCGACCCTTGCCAACCGGTGATTGCCGCTCTGCGACTGGCGATTCAGGAACGGATTCCCCGGGCCTACATCGATCTGGAAGTCGAAGACTTCGAGCCGCACAGCGATATCCTTCCCGACCCCTATGCGATCAAACGGGTCCCCCCGGAGAAGTTTGCTGCTGCGGTCATGATTCAGTCCCCGCGACCAGCAACGGAGCAGCTAAACGCTCGCATCCAGTACATGGCCCGCCGGTTGAGAAAACTGGAACAGACCCATCAGTCGATCCTGTTTGTCTGCTCCGTCTCCCAATGGCACTGGATTCGCGATGCATATCGAACCCCGGCGGATATCGACATCATCGAACCGGATGTTTACGAACCGGAACTCTTCAGCGTCGAGCCATCAACACTGTTATTCCTCCTTGGGGAACTCCCCTTCATCACCGGGCTTTATGAGCAGTCCCGGTTCAATCTCGACAGCGATGAGAATCTCTCGGTGGACGGCGTCAAAGAGTTGCTCCTGACCGCCCGGGAAAAATACCAGACCGAGCTGAAGGGACGGGGGCGAAAAATCACCCCTCACCTGTTGTCGACGTACCTGCGATACGTTCGAAACCTGTGTCTGATCGAACGGCGCATGACGCCGGACCTCTACACACTCATTATTGCCGCCAAGCAACTGGCAGGAGACCTCTTCGCCATTTCACTGGCAGAAACCGCCCGGGAATACCCCTTTCAGGAGACACTTCCGTACGGCAGCTTTCAAATGTCTGTCGACAAAGGACAATTCCCCGATGGACGGGTTTCGCTGATGAAAAACCGGTTGGCAGGCCCCCCCGTCACCTGGAGGACCTGCCCACTGAATCCGAAGCCAACCAGATTCGACCAGCAAAAGTGGTCCATGACATGGAATTCCTATGGACAGTGCAGCTGGCCGCCTGAAGATATCGCCATTGAGCGTTTCCGCACACATGTCAAAGATCGAGCCTTAGGCATTATGGGGAATGATCTCGCCCGAATCGAGAAATTCACCACCAGCCTCAAGGACGGTCTGGACATCCGCGAAACACTCCGGAACTGGCACACAGGAGACCTGTACGTCAAAGAACAGCCTCCAAGCCGAGGAAATCTCGACTGTGTCCTGATGCTGTTCGATTCACCTGCTGATCCACGCGAGTACACCTGGCGAGTCACCTGGCACGCAGAACATCACGACGAATCCACGCTGGCATTCTTCGCGACGCAGATCGGCGACGGCCTTGTCGGCCCCGGCATCGCTGCGGCAACCTATGGGGGAGCGCTCTTCCTGTTTCCCCCTCGCCCGATTATTGATGTCTGGTCGGACCCTCGACTTCACTTTACCGACACGCTGGAAGAACGCCTGCTCGCAGCCGCCTGCCTCCATTCTCAAGAGCGGCATATCGCGATCCTCTCAGGACCGCCCCCCGGCGCCGGCTGGCGAAGACTGGCCAAACGGTACGGAAAGAAACTCGTTCATGTCCCGCTTGCCCATTTCAGTCAGGAAACCATCCAGAAGCTCCGGATCTTCCATGTGCTGAACGGAAAGCATGTCCGCAGCTACGCAGAACACTTTATTCGCAAGGGATAACGGAGCGGCACGACAGGGCGAAAGGACGTAAGCTGGAATTTCACAAATTCACACTCGCACAAACAGCAGCCTCGACGACACAATACAGACATCCGACTTCCGCCTTCGGAGAATCCACCATGCCCGGCGCAAAGAATGTTCTTGGGAAGCCACTTCAACCTTGTTCGTTTGATCCCATGACGGGATGGTTTCGAAATGGATGTTGCGAAACCGGACCAGGGGACTATGGAATGCATATCGTCTGCGTCCAGGTGACCAACGAATTTCTTGCATTCTCAAAGAGCGTTGGCAACGACCTGTCCACCCCTGTGCCGGAATTTGACTTTCCCGGGCTCAAGCATGGAGACCGCTGGTGCCTGTGTGCCAGCCGCTGGAAAGAAGCCTATGACGCAGGAGTTGCCCCCGGAGTGATCCTCGCTGCCACACACATGTCTGCCATTGAATTCGCGACGCTGGAAGAACTCAAGGAACATGCACTGGACGCAAATGAGGTTGAAGAATAACCCGTTCTTGCACCACCACATTCCCTCCAGTGAGGTGAGATCCGAATCGGGACCTGATCACTGGTCACAAATTCAGGCATCAAATTCAGGCTTCAGTGGCCTGCGGCTTCGAACGTTCTGCACAAGGTCTCTTCGCACCAGAGACAAGGGCCTTAACTACGACCAGGTCTCCAGAAACGACCTGTGAGCGACATTCAGATAACGGCCGGGAGCATAGCGCTCCGGCGAATCAGCAAGAATCCGCAACCAGACCCGATGTCCCTCATAATATCCTTCGACGGAAATATGGTTGCAAAGTTCGTCCTGTTCGTCGATTGGTTGTGGCTGCCAGCCTGCCGACTCAACGACGTCGAACAGCTGTAACACGTCCATCAGGTCCAGAACAAACAGGCCCGGATAGCGTTCCCCGTCGTAGGGTCCCCCAACAACTTCGGTTTGCGAAACGAAGATCGACACCTCCCATGTCCCGCCATGATATGCGAAATGGCAGCCCACCGGTGGCATCTTCTCCAACGGCTGAAGGCAGACAGCAACCTGATCGGCAAATTCACTCAACCATTGAGGAAGGTCAGACATGGCAAAGTGGATTTCTGGAACTGAAACAGCGAGGGATGGTCAATTTCCGCAGGGAACCGGCTTCGGGCGCCATTTTTGTTTCATGGGGACGCCGACAGAACTGACAGATTGAAATCCACCGGTTCACATCTCTCCGATGCTTCTGCCCCCCATGCTCATCTGGATTCAGTCCAGACACTCTGCGCCGCACCATAGGCTATTGCAGATCCAGTGCCAGCACCTTGCAATTAAGTCATTCAGCCAGAAGTGCCAAAGACCATTACGAAAATCTCTGGATAATTGCGGACTTTCACTTCATTTCGGTGAGAATTGAGAAATATCGAGCCTGAAAACGGTGACTCCCGGCCCAAATACCGTTTCAAACTCTTATCAACCTGTTCACCTCAGCTGTGAATGATGCAAAACGGCAACACACATCAGCAATGACCGATTCGGCAGCAGGGATCACTTTTACGAGGTCGTCTCCGGACTCGAATTCTCGGTTTCATCGTCCAGAGAAAGAGGCTCGCCAACTCCTTCCGTCAAAATAACCGGCCCTTCCGCCGTAACAGCAACGGTGTGCTCAAAGTGGACGCTTCGCTCGCCATCGATCGTGACGGCCGTCCAATGATCCTTGAGGATGCGAATCCCAGGCTTCCCGGCATTGATCATGGGCTCAATCGCTAGTACGAGCCCATTCTGAATCAGAAAGTCATCCGTACTCTTGTTACGGATGAGATGATTGGCAACCTGCGGCGGCTCATGCATTTCCCGACCAATGCCATGCCCGACAAACTGGTCGACCGCAGAAAATCCCCCTCCCTGAATTACCTTGGCCATATCCCGCGTCACTTCGGCCCAGCGTTTCCGTCTTTTCAGACCAAGGATCGCCACCCTGAGGGTCTCTCGCCCAACATCCAGCAACCTCTGGCTCTTCTCATCAACCTGCCCCACAGGATATGTCCACGCAGAATCGCCACACCATCCGTTGTACTTGCATCCGGTATCGACGCTGACGATATCCCCTTCAACAAGTTCACGTGGACCGGGGATTCCGTGCACCACCTGTTCGTTGATACTGATGCACGTCACCGCCGGGAATGGCACTTTCCCGGGGTACCCCTTGAATAGCGGAATGGCCGAATGCTTTTGAAACAGTCGCTCAATTGCAGTGTCGATCGCTTCAGTCGTCACCCCCGGAGCAATCATCGAAGCCGCGATCTGGTGTGCTTCGGCCACCAGCTTCCCGGCATCTCTCATCAGACCAATCTCTCGCTTGCTTTTGAGCGTAATCATTCGTGACTCGATTCCACATCGCCAGTGTTTCACCGGCATAAAACTGTTCTCAGGAGAACATGACGCGTTCTCCATCCGCCAACAAAACAGCCCGGCACACGGGCCGGGCTGAATCAATTCTACGTCGACAAGTTGAAGAGCCCCAAGAATCGGGGCCGGTTGATCAACTTTCTTCCGACTCCAGCATCCCCGGCTTATTCCGCATCACCAAGTGGCTGTCGATCTTTTGAACCAGGTCGATCGCCACAGAAACGACGATCAGAAGTCCGGTTCCTCCATAGAAACTCGCGACCATTGGAGAGATATCCATCCCTGCGGCCACAATCGTCGGAATGATCGCAATCAGTGCCAGGAATCCGGCCCCAACATAGGTAATCCGAACCATCACCTGATCAAGATACCGCTCGGTATGTGACCCCGGACGATACCCGGGAACAAAGCTTCCATAGTCCTTCAGATTCTCGGCCATGTCCTTCGGATTGAAGGTGATACTGGTCCAGAAGTAGCAGAAGAAGTAGATCAGGGCGATGTACAGCAGATTGTAAATCAATCCGCGTCCCCCTCCACCAAATGCACTTTCGAGCGTCACGAATACGACATTCTCTGGAAATGCCTGACGCAGCCAAGTGAAGATGAACATCGGAAACATCAGCAAGCTGGACGCGAAAATGATCGGCATCACCCCGGCCTGATTCAGACGAAGAGGGAGATACTGCGTCTGTCCCCCGAGAACACGGCGACCACGCACGTGCTTCGCAGACTGGATCTGAATGCGTCGTTGCGCCTGCGTAATGGCAACAACGCCGAGAATGACCGCGATGAACAGCACAGCCAACGGTAACAGCTTGTCGATCCCGGCTGAGGTCCCCAGTGCGATCCCGTCTTTGAAGGCCGGTCGCAACAGCTCCAGTCCCGCTGCCGGCATCTGTGCCATGATCCCTGCCATAATCAACAGGGAAATCCCATTCCCGACTCCATATTCATCAATCTGCTCACCAATCCACATCAACAGCAACGTTCCCGCTGTCATGGTGATGGTCGCGACGAAATAACAGAACCAGGCAGTCCACCCGATATTGTATTCCTCAAGAATCAGGTTGCCCCCGAGTCGTCCACTCCCGAGCATCTTGATCCAGAAAAAGCTCTGCAGCAGACAGATCACCACAGTCGCATAGCGCGTGTATTCATTGATCTTGCGTCGTCCAGCTTCACCCTCTTTTTGAAGCGCCTCCAGAGGAGGATATACCTGCCCCATCAGCTGGAAGATAATGGAAGCCGAAATATAGGGCATAATCCCTAAACCGAAGATCGTTGCATTCCCCAGCTGCGAAGCGGACAAAAGTGCAACCGCCTGCATCACCTGCCCGAAACCGGACTGTTGCTGCAGCTTCCGGAATGTTTCCAGATATTGAGCCTGATCAATAAACGGCAGCGGAAGCGAAAATCCGAGGCGGTAAACAGCCAGCAACACCAGTGTAATCAGAATCTTCTGGCGAAGCTCAGGAATGGAAAAAATCGTTCTGAGCCGAGACAGCATCGAACATCCTTAATCGTACGCCGCAGAGTAAAGTCCTGACGACTCGATGGATCGGCACTCAAGCAGAATCCGGTCGTCTTAGTCGATTCCGGGCACAGACAGGGTCCTGCGCCCGCAACATCATGCCAACAAATAAAGGATGACCCTGTGTTCCCGCAAGCCCATCCTGCCCGGATGGGATATTTTTACATCACTACGACTGACCACAGCAGAGCAAATCCAGCGTCTCGAGATCAAACTACGAGCTTCCACCAATCTCCGCCAGATCAGGTCTCAGTGAGAAACAATCCCCATGACCTGCTGCAAGTAACACAATGGCCCACCCTGTCAACACAGCAGGCCGCCCATCTCTGAGCGGCCGGATTGCTGCAATCTTCGTTCACTGACTCGATCAATAACTGCCTTACTGAAGAACCTCGACACTGCCTCCAGCGGCCTGAATCTTCTCAGCAGCCGATTTCGAAAATCGCTGAGCCTTGACGGTCAGCTTCTTTGTCAGCTCGCCATCACCAAGGATCTTGATCAGGTCGTGCCGCCCCTTTGCCAAGCCGCGCTCACCCAGAGTCTCAGGAGAAACAACATCGCCATTGGCGAAGTGCTCCTCGAGCACCGACAGGTTGATCGCAAGCACTTTGTCGGCAAAGGCAGCGTTGTTGAATCCTCGCTTGGCCACAACGCGGAACAGCGGCATCTGGCCACCAGCAAAGCCCATTCGGGACGAGTATCCGCGACGGCTTCCCGCACCTTTATGTCCACGGCCAGCGGTCTTGCCGTGGCCAGATCCAACACCGCGTCCGATGCGCTTGCGCTTCTTCCGCTTCTGTATTCCGCGATGGACGTCGTCGATGATCATGACAGGATCGTTTTACTGTTAAGGTCTCTATGCAATACTCGAACCCAGCCTCAGTCGAGTCCGATGAAATCAAACTTCAACGCCACGAAGGCGGGCAATATCTTCACGGCTTCGCAGACGGCTCAAAGCATCAAACGTCGCTTTGACCAGATTCACCGGATTTGACGAGCCACGGCTCTTTGTCAAAATGTCACGAATCCCGGCAAGCTCCACAACCGAACGAACCGTTGCCCCAGCAATAATTCCAGTTCCTGGAGCAGCAGGGATCAATGTCACCCGTGAAGCACCAAAGCGACCATCGACCTGATGTGGAATGGTTGTGTGCTGACGGCAAATTGATCGAAGCTGACGATTTGCCTGCTTCGTTGCCTTCTCGACGGCATTCGGGACCTCAGCACCCTTTGCGTAGCCGTAACCGACTCGTCCGTTTTCATCGCCCACTACAACAAGTGCAGCAAAACTGAAACGACGTCCCCCTTTGACCACGCAAGCACAGCGTCGAATCTGCACGACGCGTTCCGGGTTCTTGGAGCCTTGTCCTCCACCCCCTTGTGCATTTTGTCCACCCAGTGCGATCTCTGCCACTTCGGCCACTCCTCAAACGGGCTCTTTTACTCGTGCGAAAGCTTGTTCAGCGACAACCCGTCGCTTGTCAACGTCTCGACGAGACCGCTTCGTGTTCCCGTCTCTGTATACCATCAAATCCACAACGAGTCATGCTGCCGCTATATCAGCATGATCCCGGCTGTCTAGAAACTCAATCCTGCTTCCCGAGCAGCCTCAGCAAGGGCAGCAATCCGACCGTGGTATGTCCGATCCCCACGATCGAAAGCAACTTCCTTGATTCCGGCAGCGAGGGCACGCTCCGCAATCACTCGCCCAATCGTACGGGCCGCCTCAACATTTCCATGAGGCTTGCCGGGTCCACCTAGGCTCTTCTCCAAGGTACTCGCAGAAACCAGTGTGCGCCCCGCTTCATCATCAATGATCTGAGCGGAGATATTGCGATTGCTGCGATAAACGCTCAAACGGAGACGCCCGCTGGCTCGAACGCGATTACGAACGCGGTTCCGTCGGCGCCATCGCTGCTTCGCAATTCGTTCCTGAAGTTTCATGACTTGTTCGCCTGTCTCAAATCCGCACTAACAACTCGATGTTTCAACCGATCAGCAATTCAACACCCGGAATTGCCCGAATCCGCCCCTCAACACGCCAACTTAGCTGCCGAACGCCTTCCCGGCCTTACGACGGACATTTTCACCGACGTATCGAATTCCCTTGCCTTTGAACGGTTCCGGCGGACGGACCCGACGAATATTCGCTGCAAACTGACCAACCGCGTGCTTATCTGGCCCTTTGATCACGATCTGCGTTGGAGCCGGCAACTCACAAATCACCCCGGCAGGGATCGGCAGCTTGATAATGTTAGCAAAACCGACCTGTAATGCGATCACATTCCCCTGCAAGCTAGCCTGATAACCCACGCCCTGAATCTCCAGACGCTTTTCATAGTGCGTCTGAACACCCTGGACCATGTTTGCGATCAGAGCTCGAGTCAGACCGTGAAGTGCTCGATTCTGGCGCTGATCATCCGGTCGCTTCACCACAATGACACGAGCATCGCTATCCCAGCTCACATCGATATTCGGGTGCCAAGCACGGGAAAGCTCGCCGTTTTTTCCTTTGACCTTGATGACCCCATCACTGATAGAGACGTCCACTCCCGCAGCGACAGGGATCGGCTTATTACCAATTCTCGACATGTTTCCAATTGCCTCAATGACTTCGGGAGTCCGCCAAGCAAAAGATACTCAAATCACTGGTGCCGAAGCATCCGTCAGTGACGATTCTTACCAGACCTCGCAAATGATTTCGCCACCCAGATTCCGGGCCTTGGCTTCCCGGCTGCTCAAAAATCCCTGATTGGTTGACAGCACGCAGATTCCCATCCCCTGCAGAACCTCTGGAAGACGACGCGCTTCGCAGTAAATGCGACGTCCCGGCTTGCTGACGCGAGAAATCTTCTGGATGACCCGCTCGCCAGTCGGACTGTACTTCAGATTGACTCGCAATGTCTTCGCAGGAGAGGACTCCAGAACTTCGTAATCCCAGATATATCCCTCTCGCTGCAGAACGTCGGCGATTCCCGCCTTCACCCGTGAATGTGGGATATCAACATGCGCCCGCTCGATCATCAGCGCATTGCGGATGCGGGTCAGCATATCGGCGATCGGATCTGTCATCATGATTATGAGTCCTCAGTCTGCCAGCCGCTGTTCCCATCTGGAACCTGAAACGACTGGAAACCTGCTATTTTATTCCTCAATGAGATTACCAGCTGGCCTTCTTTGCTCCGGGAACAAGACCGTTCAGGCACAGGTTCCGAAAACAGATACGACAGACCTTGAATTTACGATAGACAGCACGTGGACGACCGCACAGCAGGCAACGGCGTACCAGACGACTGCTAAACTTTGGCTCACGATTGGACTGGGCGATCTTCGACTTGCTTGCCATGTCAATTCCCGGTTGAGCACTCCATCAAAATGCTCGGCTGCAGACTGTTGTAATTCTTCTGAATGACTTCGAAATTATGTTTCCCGAACTTCGCCTTTGACGTGTGCGAGCTGAGCCAGCCACGCACCGTCTCATGGACTCAGTTCCGCCCTTTGCTCTCGCGGAACGGCATTCCAAACGCCCGCAACAGCAAACGTCCCTCGTCATCGTTTCGAGCAGTCGTCACGATGGCGATGTTCATCCCCTGGATGTTTTTCAACTTATCCGCATTGATCTCGGGGAACACAACCTGTTCACTCAACCCCAGGCTGTAGTTGCCGCGCCCATCAAACGCGTTTGGATTCACACCGCGGAAGTCCCGAACCCGTGGAAGGACAAGGGTAATGAGACGATCGAGGAATTCGTACATGTGCTTCTTACGCAATGTGACGCATCCACCGATCCGCATCCCCTGACGAAGCTTGAAGTTCGCCACAGACTTTCGTGCAACACGAACGGTCGGCTTCTGGCCAGTAATCTGGGCCAGATTCTCGAGCGCCTCATCCAGAATCTTCTGATCCTGAATCGCCTTCCCTACCCCCATGCTGACAACGATCTTCTCGATCTGCGGCAACGAGTGTGGGTTTGACCGACCGAGCTCCTTTGCGAGCTTCGGAACGATCTCATTGCGATACTTTTCGATCAACCGGGCCATGTCTTTAACTCAATCTGTTTCCACTCAAGCCGTCAGATGCCTACTGACCTACAACTTCCTGACTCGCGAATACCTTGCACGAAGCCGACGTTATTTGCCGGCACCCTGTGCATGTCGTGGACGAGGCGGACTGACCTTGCTGATCGTCTTATCGCACTTGCGACAGAAACGCTCTTTTGAGCCATCGGGCAGATACCGCAATCCAATCTTCACGCCCGAATTGCATGTGCTGCAATAGAACATCACGTTCGAGCTGCTGATCGGCTTCTCCATCCGAAGACGTCCCCCCTGAGGACTCTTCGGATGCCCCCGCTTCACATGTTTGTAAACGAGGTTCACACCATCCACGAGAACCTTGGCACCGCCGTCCAGAACGGCCTGCACCAGGCGAGGTGTATCCCCTTTGTCGTCGCCGCTGATGACAACGACCATATCTCCACGTTTGATCTTCATAATCACACCACCTCGGCAGCGAGGCTGAGAATCTTCATAAACCGACGATCACGCAATTCTCGAGCGACCGCCCCGAAAATACGAGTACCACGAGGATTGCCTTCGTTATCAATGAGAACAACGGCGTTGCTATCGAAACGAACGTAGCTGCCGTCTTCGCGTCGCGTCCCCTTTCGGCAACGGACAATCACCCCGCGAACAACCCGACCGGCCTTGAACTGATCCGGAGCCCCGGCGATGGACTTCTGAATACTGACAACAATGACATCGCCCAAACCGGCTGTCCGACGCTTTGTGCCTCCCAGGACACGGATGCAGCGAACCGACTTTGCGCCGGTATTATCCGCGACATCCAAAATGGTCTGCATCTGAATCATGACAACATTGTCCTCGTTGATCTCGCTCGACGTCGACGACAGCACCCCGGCAGTCTGACGTTACCATCCTCTTAAACCGAAACTCGCCTCAAAGCTCTTGCCGAGCCTAGCCAGGCTCAACAAATCGAATCACTCCAGCTCTGGAGCGGCAGTTTCAGCGGCACCGGCCTTCGCTGCGGCGATCTCCTCCCGCGTCAACTGGCTTTCAACATCACCAGCTGCTGCGACGATTCGAACGAGTTCCCAGCGTTTCGTGGCAGACCGTGGACGAGACTCGACGATCTCAACGGAATCGCCGACCTTCGATTCGTTGTTTTCGTCGTGGACATAACAGATCGTCCGGCCACGGACAATCTTCTTGTATTTCGAGTGCTGATAAACGCGACTCACGTCCACGCGACGTGTCTTGTCATTGCGGTCACTGACCACGGTTCCAATTAACGTTCGTCGCATCTCGTCGTTACCTGAAATTCTGTACGGGTAGTTATTCTTTTGTNACTTCGACTTCGGTCAGCCGTTCGCCGGCCGTCCAAACAGGGAAGTCGCGTATCATGACGANTTCCCTGTGTTTTTCCAACCAACTCACTTCTGATTTGCACGCTCGTGTGCAATTGTCTTCATTCGCGCGATGGCACGACGCAGCTTTTTCAGATTGCTGGGAGCATCCAGCTTCTCCGTCGACGCCTGCATCCGCAGCCGAAAGAGCTCCTGCTGAGTTTCCTTCAGCTCGATCTGCAGCTTTTCATCGCTCATCTCGCGCAGTTCTTTGGCTTTTGACATCTTTCCAACCACTTCCTGACGTCCAACAACCGACTATTCACTCTGCATGACCGCGACACATTCGTCGTCGGATTTCATCACACGCACGAGACAATTGCCGCTACAAAAACCTAGGTACCGGGAACACGCTCAACCAGACGAACCTTCACCGGAAGCTTGTGAGCAACACGGTTGAAGCAATCGCGTGCGGCATCCTTGTTGACCCCGGCAATCTCAAACAACACCGTCCCGGGCTTAACGACAGCGACCCAGTGATCCGGGTCACCTTTCCCTTTACCCATTCGAGTTTCCAGCGGACGAGCCGTCACAGGCTTATCCGGAAAAATGCGAATGTAAAGCTTACCGCCAGAGGCACGGATGTACTGAGTTGCCGCAATACGGCATGCTTCAATTGTGGTCGCCTTGACGTGGCCTGGCTGAGTGGACTGAAGACCAAATTCACCGAAGACCACAGTGTTGCCGCGGGTAGCGTTACCTCTTATGCGACCTCTTTGGTTTTTTCGATGCTTGACCCGTTTCGGCATAAGAGCCATCGGTATTCTCCTCGTCCAGATAATCGCCTAAGTCAACCCACACTTTCACACCGATGACGCCCTGGGCTGTCTGGGCGATCGCAAATCCGTAATCAACACGACGCTGAAGCGTGGAGAGCGGAATTGAACCGCGACTCGCCTTCTCGCAGCGTGACATTTCTGCACCGCCCAACCGGCCAGACAGCTGAACCTTCACTCCCTCGACCCCGGCCTCCATCACCTGATCCAAGGTTCGCTTGATCGCGCGGCGGAAACTTCCCCGCTTGACCAGCTGCTGGGCGATATCTTCTGCAATCAACTGTGCCCGCTTGAACGGGTTGTTGATCTCGATGATCTTGACATCCATACGACGGCCAAACTCGTCTTCCAGACGTGCTTTCAGCCGGTCAATTTCCTGCCCCTTACGCCCGATGATGATTCCCGGACGAGCAGAGTGCATATACACGACCACCTGGTCGCGGGTCCGCTCGATCTCGACCTTGTCGATAGCGGCGGATTTGTATTCTGTGTTGATGAACTTGCGAATCTTCTGGTCTTCGACCAGCAAGTCACCGAATTCCTTCTTGCTGGCATACCAACGGCTGCGCCAGTCCTCAGTGACTCCGATGCGGAAGCCCAATGGATGTGTCTTTTGTCCCATGTTACTCTGCTCTCATTCCGGATTCTGAATGGTTACACCAACTCCGGAGCATCGATCGCCACGTGGATGTGGGAAAACCGACGACGGATAATAAATGACTGGCCTCGCGACTGAGGACTGAGACGCTTGAACATTGGCCCNCCGTCNACCTGACAATCAACGATCGGCAGGTTATCGACNTTGCGGGCACCNCGATCTTCCGCGTTCGCAGCTGCACTCCGGAGAACCTTCTCCAGAAAACGAGCTCCCCGATTCGGAACATACTTCAAGGCGTTGAGCCCCTCCTGCACCGTCATTCCGCGAATCATGTCCGCGAACGGGCGGACCTTCGTCGCTCCAATCCGGGCGAATCGGTGTGTGGCTCTCACTACTGCCATGATCAACCTCAATAGCAATTCAACACTGCCGGCATCAGTTTCACCGGCATGACAACGTCCCTGAACGACTACTTATTGCCCTTGGCCCCGTGGCCGCGGAACGTACGTGTAGGTGCAAACTCACCCAGCTTGTGTCCCACCATATCCTCGGTCACGTACACCTGGACATGCGCTCGACCGTTATGAACCAGGAACGTATGACCGATGAACTCAGGCGAAATCGTGGACCGACGCGCCCATGTCTTGATCTGCTGCTTTGCACCGGATGAATCGAGCCGGGCAATCTTCTTCAGCAACTTCTCGTCGACATACGGGCCTTTTTTCAGCGACCGACCCATGACTGACCTTCCTCACAAACCAATATGAAATCCGGAACCTGATCTCGATGTCCGGTGTCCCTCTTCACGACACCGTCCGCTGACTCTTGGGAGGTCGACCACCTGCCGACCGATCCCTTCTTCTGTTAGACCTTCTTCAAACCGTTGCGACGCGACCGACGACGGCGAATGATTGCCCTCGATGAGGTCTTCCGGCGCTTACGGGTGTTTCCACCTTTGGCCAGACGGCCAGTCGGGCTACAGGGATGACGCCCCCCGGCAGTTCGCCCTTCTCCCCCTCCCATCGGGTGGGCAACCGGGTTCATCGCCGTTCCGCGAACGTGAGGACGAATCCCCTTCCAGCGGTTTCGCCCTGCCTTACCAATGTTGATCTTGATATGATCGGCATTTCCAACGACACCGATCGTCGCACGACACTGTGCCGGAAGGCGACGAACTTCGCCAGAAGGCAGAGTGATCTGTGCCCAGCCCTTCTCGGTGGCATTCATGACGGCAGCTCCGCCGGCGCTTCGCACCAGCTGTCCACCCCCACCCGGCTGCATCTCGATATTATGAATGCTGGTCCCGGGAGGGATGTTCGCCAGCGGCAAACAGTTCCCCAGCTTGGGCTCTGCATCCGGGCCGTTCATCACAACGTCGCCGGCCTTCAATCCTTCCGCCGCCAAAATGTAACATTTGGCGAGTTTGTTCGTCGTTGGACACTGATACTCGCACAGCGCGATCCGGGAAGATCGGTTGGGATCGTATTCAATGTGAGTCACCTTGAATTCGACACCATCGATCCGGCGATAGAAATCGATCAGCCGGTACATCTTGCGATATCCGCCGCCACGATGACGAGCAGTGATCTTGCCATGGTGGTTACGGCCGCCGTGCTTTTTCAGACGGATCGTCAGGCTCTTTTCCGGTCGCTTCTTGCGGTCTGTAATCTCCGCAAAATCGCTCACCGACGCCCCACGGCGTCCTGGTGTGACCGGTTTGTAAAATCGAATCCCCATCGATTCATCCCGAATGTTTCAAACTGACTTCAACTTGACGGATCGCCACAATTCGCCGCGATCCCCTCTGACCGCCTAGAAGAAGGAAATACGATCCTCTTCATGAAGCTGAACAATTGCCTTCTTCCAGTCAGCCGTGCGAGTCATCACATATCGGCTGCGGCGAGGCTTACCGCGTCGGGTCTGAGTCCGCACTGCGACAACACGAACATTCCACAGCGACTGGACAGCGTTCTTCACGTCTGTCTTTGTTGCCTGAGGATGAACTTCGAACGCATATGCGTTCAGTCGCTCAGACTGATGAACCCCTTTTTCGGTCACCAGCGGGCGAATGATAACCTGATGCGGTTCCAGCTGAATTCCGGACCGAACCGATGCTTCGCCTGCGGCTTCTGTCTTTGCTTGCGGTGCCACTAGTCTTCTCCTGGTGCTTTGATGACTGACTTCCAACTCACTTCTTGCGATGAGTTTTCAATCAGTTCGCTGCCACCGCCTCATTCTGTTTCTGACGAGCCCGATCAATCGCCTCACGGGTAATGATCAGACGCTTCTGGTGCAACAGTTGATATGCGTTGAGTTCGCCAACTGGTGAAATCCACAGATTTCCAATGTTTCGACCGGAACGCCAAACGGTCTGATCGTGATCCGGAATGACCAGCAGGCAAGACTCGTTCGCAACGCCAAACGCCTTCAACATTGAGGCGATGGTCTTTGTCTTGATCTCTGAAACCTTGAACGAATCGACCACCGTCGCTTCGTTATCCTGAAACTTGCTCAACAGCGCCATTCGGGTTGCGAGCCGAACCGCCTTTCGCGGAAGGCGATAGCTCCAATCCTTAGGTCGCTTTGCAAACGTGTGTCCGCCCCCTCGTCGGATCGGAGACCGCTTCGTACCCATACGGGCATTTCCTGTCCCCTTCTGACGAAACAGCTTCTTGGTGCTTCCGGCCACTTCACCGCGGGTCTTGGTCCGCACCGATCCCTGACGAGCGTTGTTTTCGTACATCACAACAACGTCGTGCAGCAGCTGCTTGCTAATCCGGTCCGCCAGATCCGAAGCGTCAAACTCATACGAGCCAACACTCGTTCCGTCCATTCCCAGGACAGGCGCGGAAACCTTCGTGACTTCTGACATTTCTAAGCCTCTTGACCGACTTTGGCTGGCCCGGTACCGGCGGTGCATCCCGCAGGTGAACTCACGGCTTCCAGCTGATCTCCGATTTCACAGAACGTTACTTGGCGACCCGGATCATCACGTAACCGCCATTCGGTCCCGGCACGGAGCCGTTCACCAGCAGCATGTTGTTTTCTGCGTCAACTTTAACGACAGACAGGTTTCGGACAGTGGCACGTTCGTTCCCATAGTGCCCTGCCATCCGCTTCCCTTTTTTGATCATCCCTGAGGTACCGCGGTTCATCGAGTACGATCCGATACCCCCAACCCGCCGGTGAACTTTCTTCGTACCGTGGGCATTTCCCTGGCCGGCAAAATTATGCCGCTTCATCGCACCAGCGAATCCTCGTCCCTTGGTCGTCCCAATCACATCAACGGCCTTCACGCCATCAAAAATGCTTGCAGTCAGGACGTGACCAACTTCGACATTCACAGATTCGCCATCAACGCGAAATTCCCGAATGTACTTCTTTGGCTCACAATTGGCCTTTGGCCGACTTTCCACACCGGCATCTGCCAAACGCTTCTGCCGCTTGCTCTTCAACTGCGCCACATGACCACGCTCAGCACGAGTCGCACGGCTTCGAATCCGCTGATCTTCAGGACGCTTCTTGTCCTTTTCACTGAGCTTGTCATCAAACCCGAGCTGAACCGCCTCGTACCCGTCGCGATCCAGAGTCTTAACCTGGAGCACAGCACACGGTCCAGCCTCAATGACAGTCACCGGAAGCATTGTTCCATCTTCCGTGTAGACCTGCGTCATTCCAACTTTTCGTCCGAGAAGCCCGACGGGCATGGCTCGACCCCTCAACTATCTAATGCAACGTCAACCTGAAGCCTCAACGGCCTCCAGACGAATCCTCACCCTAGCACACAGCGGAACACCACCAGGCGCCACAACAACCAAGCCACCGGAACCTTACCAAAGGCAATCCCAGCGGTTACGTCGACGCCTTGATCTTGATGTCCACCCCGGCTGGCAACGAGAGCTTATTCAGAGCATCAATCGTTTTACCAGTCGGCTGCACAATATCAATCACGCGCTTGTGAGTCCGGATCTCGAACTGTTCACGAGACTTCTTGTCAATGTGCGGACTTCGCAGCACGGTGTAACGCTCAATGCGCGTCGGCAAAGGGATGGGCCCATGAACAATCGCACCCGTCCGCTTTGCGGTATCGACAATATCGGTTGCCGACTGATCCAGGATGGTGTGATCAAACGCTTCCATCCGAATCCGAATTCGCTCGTTCGCAGCCACGACTTAACTTCCTTTTACCGAACATCTTGCGCCACATCTGTGGCAACACCGGAAGCCTTGCCCCGGTGCGGGAAACGAAGCATGTTAATTGCGACCTTTCAGTCTGTCAACGAACTGGTGTCACTGATTTTCAGGAGATTTTTTGCAGCGGGCGAGATTTCTCAAAAGTTCCGAGCCGGACTGAACCTGCGAATGCTGACCGATCGGGTTCGATTCCTCTTCAGGGTGGACAGTGGGCCAGAAGAGGAGAACAGATTCACCCCGTGAGTGGCGGCTTTCCTCATCGATTGCTTCGATGTTTTTCCCGGATCGCGAATTGCAATTACGTTTGCCGTTCGCCATAATTTTCGTCTGCATTTTCATTCGCACGCCGGAAGGCGAGAGTTTTTGACACTCTTCCAGGCCCAGGTGCGAAGGGCAATTGTCGGCAGCGACGGACTTTTCCGTCCAGTGAAGCCGGACATGCTGAGCACGCCTTCCAGAACTCAGGTGAACGCAATGGCTACGTTGAACAAAGTCGATATTCGTAAGATCCGTAAGAAGCGTGCCCGCCTCAAGCGGAAGCTCAAGTGCCGCTTCTGCCCGGATGGTCACATTCCACGCCCGGTGTATGTGGACTACAAGGACACGAAGACGCTGAAGCAGCTCGTCGACCGCGAAGGACGCATTCTTCCGCGCCGACGCACTGGGACAAGTGCAATTTTCCAGCGGGCAGTCCGTGCAGCGATTCTCCGGGCTCGCTTTATTGGTCTGATGCCCTACGTCGCTGACGAGTAAGCAATCTCGAGTTCATGCCGGAAATGAAAGGGAGATGGATTGGCATCTCCCTTTTTTATTTCCATGACACCAGCAAACAGTGTGCTCTGATCATTCACACTGGCAGCCTCAACAAAACCTCCCCACTCACGCCGCCTTCCCAGCCCCCCCTACCCTTCGCAATTCCATTTGTTCCTGTTCGGCCGATAAAAAAAGCCCGAACGCTGCTGTGACAACAACGTCGGGCTTTCAGCATTGCTCAATCCAGCTCGCTCTGCGGCAAAGCTGGTCGTGTCTCAATTCACCGGGGTCCCCCTCAGTGAATCAGTTCTGGTTCTTCCAGGCTCCATTCTTTGGAGCGTTTGGCTGCGCATCCGGGCCAAAGTATCGCAACCCGACGAATGGCTCGGAGCCAGTATTTTCATAGGTGACCCCCTCATTCGCCTTCTTGCAGGTCACGAAGACCTCATCTTCCGTCATCTGCCCAAAGCGAATCATCACCGGTGTTTGCAGATCGACTTTACCAATCTTTCCGCGGCCCTGGACCGTAATCCAGCTGAACGCTCCGGGATCCTTGATGGTGCACTTGGCTCCGGGTTCGAGAGTCAGTTCCTTGGCTGTAAAGAGCTGTTTCCCGTCAACTGTGCCATACACAATCCACTTGTCCACCCAACCTTCTCCCTGCTCCGAGACAACAGGTTCGAGGTAGTTGGAGTCACGGAAATTGGGATCGACGTTCTTTTCCCAATCCAGTGCATTCACCAGATACTCATTGTCGTTGTGGAACTCTTCCGGGAAGTCTTTGGTCAGGAGCGAGCGGGGGACCATACGTCCCTCAACCAGTGACTGATACATCCCGAAGACATCGCTTCCCCACTGTGGCTCATAGGTCAGCAGTGATCCCGGAGCATGGAGGACACAGGGAGGAATCAGCCAGCCTGTCCCGGGCTTGAGGCGATATGCCTTGGACAGGTCGAGAATTCCGTTATCTCCCTCATTCCAGCGGTCCAGACAGGCAATGACTTCTTCCTTCGTTGTCCCGGGTTCCAATCCCATGAATGTGTAGGGGAAGTTGTTCCCGATCGCGTTCAGCTGGGGTGGGAAATAGTATGATTCCGGCTTCCCCTGCTGCCCCACCAGAGCGGCCTGCTCATCGTTCTGGTGCATGTGGTGGGGGATTGGCCCCATGTTGTCGAAGAACTTGGAATAGACCGGCCATCGGTTGTATTTATTCCAGATCGCATCCCCGATGATCTCTCCCTTGAGCTCATCAATGGCATCCCGAAGGGTGCATCGCTCCCCCTTGTGAACGATGTAGGAAAGCCCTTCATCTGGTGCGGCATTCTCGTTCGCAGCAACGGTCGTGGAGCCGAACCAGCGTTCATCAATCCCGCCGCGATCCATTCCAAGTGCATAATAGTCCGCTGGATGGAGCTTCAGACGACGACCTGGCTGAAGGAATGACCGGGGAACCCATGTCGGGGCCAGACGCACGATTCCGTCGTTGTCGGTAAGGGCAGCTGAAGCGAGAGAGGCGGCGCTAGCCATAGAGGAACTCTTTCTGATGTTCTCAAAAGGACAGTGAACAAATGGGAGGGACCAGACAGCAATCCGGATGGTCCTCGCACCGCAAAAGGCTGCGAGGGACGCCATTGTGGCGGTTCGGATCGGTATTTTCAAATTGATGCTGTGCTGTTGCGTTCAGCTTCGTGGGCCATTTCTCCAGCGTGGTAACTGGAGCGAACAAAAGGTCCACTGGCGACCATGCTGAAGCCCAGAAGTCGGCACTGCTCGCCGATGTAGTCAAACTCTTCCGGGGTCCAATATTTCTCGACCGGCAGCAGGTGGGGACTCGGCTGGAGATACTGCCCCACTGTGAGCATATCGCAACCAACTCCACGCAGGTCGGCCGCCACTTCGAGAACTTCTTCCAGCGTCTCCCCAAGCCCCAGCATCAGACCGCTCTTGGTGGGGATGGACGGGTCTTCCTCCTTGACCTGAGCCAGAAGGTCCAATGTCCGCTGATACTGTGCATTGCGGCGGACTTTCTGATAGAGCCGCGGAACGGTCTCAGTGTTGTGATTGAAGACGTCCGGGCGGGCCTGAATCACCCGGCTGATGGCGGCACGGTTCCCCATAAAGTCAGACGTCAGCACCTCGACCGCTGCGCCGGTCCGTTCCCGGACGGCCAGAATGCAGTTGTAGAAATGTTCGGCCCCCCCATCCGGGAGATCGTCCCGGGTGACACAAGTGATGACGACGTGCTTCAGCCCCAGCCGCTCGGCCGCTTCCGCGACCCGTTCCGGCTCATCCAGCTCCACTTCCTCAGTTTTTCCACGCGGAACCGAACAGAATCCGCACGGACGGGTGCAGACGTTCCCCAGAATCATGAAGGTGGCTGTTCTTTGCGACCAGCACTCCGTCCGGTTCGGACACTTGGCGCTTTCGCAGACCGTCTCCAGCCGCAAATCTTCGATGATGCTGCTGGTGAACATCATCTCGGCGCTGGGCATTGGCCGCTTCAACCATTTCGGGAGCCGCCTCTTTGTCGCGGGGGATGTGACATCCAGAGCCTGCAGACCGCCGCTGTGACACCCGGTCGATGCCGAACCACTGGAAGAACAGGAAGACTGGCCAAGAATGGGCAACTCATGCATGAAGGATGACTCTCTGCAGCTGACGTCTGAGGAGCGGGTGTCCGGTCGAGACCTCCGCGGACGCATAGCCAAAATGATGTGACAACTCGCGAATCAGCAACTCCCGGATTTGCGGCATCCGGACCGGATCGAGTCGCAGTGATTGAATTGTGGTGGAACGAGCTCCTGAAACGTTCGATTGTGTCCACTCCAGCAACCGGGGGTCAATCGAAACGTTTAAATACATCCCGTGACAGCTGATCCACGACTTGACGGCCGCCCCGAAATAGGCCAAATGCCCATTCCGGCTCCAAATTCCGGTGACATCGTCCATTCTTCGGGACGGGATTTTCATCTCGTGAAGGACCTTAAGCACCGCAAGCTCAAACAGAGTCCGGAATTGCGCCAGGCCGATCCCTAGCCGTTGCAGGGGGACCTGAAGGTAAATCGCCAATTGCCCCGGTCCATGAACATAGGCCCCTCCCCCACGGCCGACCCACTGGACCGTCAGCTCCCGACGTCGGATTTC
>Ga0065721_10005728_pt1 | contig 23553 bp, 15 predicted proteins | sample Mesricmetagenome_FD_59108 | JGI IMG/M metagenome (GOLD analysis project Ga0065721, IMG submission 59108) | Mesophilic microbial community from rice straw/compost enrichment Sample: eDNA_1 v2 (version 2) | ecosystem: Engineered > Solid waste > Grass > Composting > Bioreactor | place: USA: Davis...
CACATGCGTCGCGGAGGCTTCCACGCCCATGTAGCTGAGGATGAAGGCGACGAGCACGACGAGGGTGCTGATTTTCGTGAAATCGGGGAAGAAGCTCGCGGCGTTCATCTCGATTTCCAGCTTGGCGCCGCTGGCGAGATGAAGAAGCGCCAGCACGACGAGAATGGCCGCGGGCACCAGAATGCCCCCGAGGAACCCGGCCTTGGCGATGCGCGCGGTATATTTCGTGCCCCCGAGCTGGGTGAAGGCGAGGAACCATACGATGACGAGCGCGGCGACGGTTTTCACCAGCGGGTCGTTGTTCAACGCCGGCCACGCGAGCACGTAGGAGAGCGCGCCCAGGATGAAATAGAGCATCGGGATGAAGCCGATCGCGATCTGGAAGTAGGCGAAGGCGATCGCGGCAAAACCCCAGCGTTCCCCCAGCGTGTTCGACACCCACGCGAACACGCCACCCTCCTCCCATCCTTCCACGGTGGCCATTTCGGCCGCGCAGAGCCCCACGGGGATGAACCAGAGGAGTCCTCCCAGCAGCAGGAAGAAAACCAGGCTGAACCCCGACGTGGCGAAGGTCGGATACTCGTAAACGGCCATCACCATGGAGGCGGTAATGGCAAAGAAGCCAAACAAACCGAGTTGCTTGGCGGGATTATTCGATGACGCGGTCGTGCTCATAGGTTGTCGAAGTGAAGGGAGGTGGAGATCAGTGATGGTAGCCCGAGGCTTCCGCTGCGGTGGCCGGGTGGGAGACTGGGTGCTTCTCGAAATATTCCAGGCTCCGCTTGAAGTCCTCAATCAGTAGGCTGATCAAATCCCGGCTTACGCCGTGGCGGACAAGGATGCGCTGCACCACGAGATCCTCGCGGTGCGCGGGCATCGAGTAGGCGGGCACCTGCCAGCCGCGCACGCGCAGGCGGTCGGCTAGGTCGTAGAGGGAGAAGGGCGTCTTGGCCCCGTCCTTGATCTTCCAGCTCACGCAGGGGATGCCCCGATCGGACTCTCCGCCATAAAGCACCTCGAAAGGCCCGAGTTTCGTGATCGCGCCGGCAAAATATTGCGCGGAGGAGTAGCAGGCGTTCTGGATCTTGGCGTAGCCTTCCTTGCCGAGGCGGATGAAGTTGTAATACTGCGCGATGATCTGCCCGCCGGGACGGGAAAAGTTCAGCGCGAAGGTGGGCATGTTGCCGCCGAGGTAGTTCACGTTGAAGATGAGGTCTTTGGGCAGGTCCGCTTTCTCGCGCCAGATGACCCAGCCGGCGCCCAGGGGGGCGAGGCCGAACTTGTGACCCGAGGAGTTGATCGACTTCACGCGGGGCAGGCGGAAGTCCCAGGGCAGATTGGGCGCGCAGAAGGGAGCGAGAAAGCCTCCGCTCGCGGCATCGACGTGAATGGGGATGTCGAGCCCCGTGTCGGCCTGGAGTTTGTCGAGCGCGTCGTTCACAGCCTTGACCGGCTCGTAATGCCCGGTGAATGTGACTCCCAGAGTGGGAACGACGCCGATGGTATTCTCGTCGCACCGTTTGACGACCTCCTCGGGAGTCATGATGAGGCGGTTCCCTTCCATCGGGATTTCGCGGAGTTCGATGTCCCAGTAGCGGGCAAACTTGTGCCAGCAGATCTGGACGGGGCCGCAGATCAGGTTCGGCTTGTCGGCGCTCTTGCCTGCCGCCCGGCGTTTTTCACGCCAGCGCCACTTCATCGCCATGCCTCCGAGCATGGCCGCCTCGCTGGAGCCGGTGGTCGAGCAGCCGATGGTGTCCGCCGCGTCGGGAGAATTCCACAGATCGGCCAGCATGTGGACGCAGCGCGCCTCGATCTCGGCCGTCTGGGGATACTCGTCCTTGTCGATCATGTTCTTGTCGATGCACTCGTCCATGAGCTTGCGCACCTCGGGCTCCTCCCAGGTCTGGCAGAAGGTGGCGAGATTCTGCCGGGCGTTGCCGTCGAGCATGAGTTCGTCGTGCACCAGTTGATAGGCATCCCGGGCCGAAGATTCGTTTTCGGGAAAACGGTATTTGGGCAGCGGTCTGGCCAGTGTCCCGGAGCCGAAGACTTCATCGATTTCGTTGGATAGGGAGGGTTAGGAGTGGAGTGACATAATTGTTTTTCAGGTTGTGGTTGATGGGAGATGATGGGACAGGGCGCTTAGAAGCTGACGTTGATGATGGCGCCGATCACCCAGGCATTCTGGATCGTGCCGGTCGCCCCGGGGTTGACGATGTATTGGACGTCGGGTTGCACAGTGAGCCATTGATTGACGGCAATCTGATAAGACCATTCAAAGACCAACTCGTAGTTCTCCTGGGGTTGGTTCATCGACGCCTGCTGCGCGGCAAGATCCCGGCTGAAACTTCCCCAGGCCACGCCGAAGATCGTCCAATCCTGATCCCGGTGGGGAATCAACCCGAGATATTGGGCGCCGCCCGAGACAAAGAAGGGAATCTGGGCGATGGACTGCTGGGGAACCAGGGTGAAGGCGCTCCAGAGATAAAGCCCCTGGTCATCTTTCGCGGATTCCCGGAACACCATCTGGTCCGCGAGGAAATAGAAGCCATACATGTTTGGCTGATTGAGGTTGTTCGTAAAGGAGGGGTAGCTCCAGTTGGAGAAGAAGGCGCCGAACTTGTAGTGTCCCTTGTAGCCGGGACTCAGTTCGTCGTCGAGCGGAACATAAGTCTTCTTCGAAGCTACCGATTTTCCATCCGAAGCCGGGGCGGGCTTTTCCTTCTTGAACAAGGTCGGCGTCCAGCCCGCTTCCATGAAGATCATGGTTCCGTCGCCCTTTCGGATGCTGTAGTCAAACCCGTGGTATGCCGGCTGACCGATGCGCTCGGACACCTGGTAAATGCCCGCCTGGGCATACCACTGAGGTTCCACATATTTGACAAAGGCACCCCACGAGGCGGCCGGCATGGCCGTAGCCGGCATATCGTAAGGGATGCCCAGCGGGTTGCCGCAGAAGGCGAGGTTGGCGTAAACATCGTAAAGGGGCGAGGCCATGAAGTCATTCAGGAGCGACATCTGACCCAGCTTGATGTGCAGCTTCCCATCCAGCAGTGTCTGCATGAAGTAAAACTCATCAAACATGAAGGTGTTCGGCCCGTAGTCGGTTGAGATCTGGAAGTTGTTTCCGACGGCGGTCGACAGGTCGCTGCCCGCGTTGTCGGCAAAGGACCAGACAATGGTGCCCCCCTTCCAATTCATGATCTTTTCCAAGTCCAGGTTAAGCTGGAAGAAGAGCATGTGGTTGTAGGCAAAGTCCCGGGTCAGACCTCCGGACACATTGCCCAGGAAGTATGCCGTAAACGAACCCATGAAACTGACGCCCGCATCCGCCAGATCCTGACGCAGACTGGATTCCGGAATCGCCGATCCCTCCCTTTTCCGGAGTTTTCGGCTGTGCGTCTCCTTCATCCTAATGTCGACTTCGGGAAGCGCGCTGCTCCCGTTCCACCATCGTTCAAATCCACTTTGGATGGGAGACGGGTCCTTTGTTTCTTTTGCCTCCTGAGTGAAGGCAACCGGTAGTAGCGAAAAAAATGCCGCTCCATAAGCGAGCGGCCTGGCAAGGGATTGAAGCAACATTAATTTGTACCCTCCGGGTCCACGTCGTATTTTCTAAAGCGGTTTTGGTCAACAACGTACAAAAATGGATAATGATTGGCCAAAATTTGGTCAGGGATGCGATTTGGCTGTGGAGGTCGGCCGGGGGATATTGAACCTAACTGCCATCCGGCGGGCGGAGCGTGCCTTGTTTTGCTTTGTTATGGATACAAATGGCAAAGAGATCCATAAGGAGATCGGAATTCACAGCGGGGCGTTTTTCGAATTTGCTGGTCTGAGAATATGAAGCGCTGGATTCGTCCGACGGAGCAGCAGGTGCTTGCCGCATCGGTTGTTGTCACGGTCATACTGGCCGTGGTGGGAATCGGTTTCGGGCTCTTCACCCGTTCGCAATCGATCGTCTTTGACGGCATCTTTTCCATCGTGGACTTTCTGATGTCCGCGCTGGTTCTGTTTGTGGCCAGGCTGCTCAAACGCTCGGGGAGCCGGCGGTTCCAATACGGATACTGGCATTTCGAACCGTTGGTGTCGGCGTTTCGCGGCCTGGCGCTTCTGGCGGTGTGCATTTATGCCCTGGTGGACGGAATCGGCGGAGTGTTGGCCGGCGGATATCTTGTGGAGCTCGGTGAGGCGTCCGTGTATGCGGCCGTCGTCTCAGGGATCTGTTTTGCGCTGTATTTCTATGAGCGATGGGTCAATCGGAGAATCGGATCGGAATTCATCCGGATAGACATGAACAGTTGCCTGATGTCCGCCGCCATCACGCTGGCACTGTTTTTGGGATTCTTGTCGGCGGAGCTGCTGGAGCGTGCCGGTTTTGGGGCGCTGAAGCCCTATGCGGACCCGGTGATTCTGATCGTNATGACGCTGGTGCTGCTCCCCATTCCGGCCGGCATTATTTATCGGAGCATGCAGGAGGTCTTCATGGTNGCCCCGCCGGATGTGGTGCAGGTCGTAAANAATGTCATGAACAGGGAGACGGCCCGCCATGGATTTNCCGATTACAAGGCCTACGTCGCCAAGTCGGGACGCATCCATTTGATTGATATTGTCATCCTGCTTCCCGAGCGTTGCCCGAAAACGACCGTGGAATTGGACGCCATCCGTGAGGAGATTGCCGGCCAGCTAAGTGATTTTGCGAAACTGGAGCAGTGGCTGACCATATCGTTCACGACCCGGCGGGATTGGTTGTGAGGACAGGAATTTTGCCGGGCAGGGCAACAGGTGGTCAGGCTGACATTTGACGGAGTCAGCGGGGTGAAGTGCTGGTGGTTCGGACATGAGTTTTATCTGGGACAGGCCGGAGGCTGTCCCTCCGCTCCGCGGGAGTTCACACTTCGGCGTGCGGATTCCATTTCCGCCTTCCGCCTTCCGCTTTCCGCTTTCCGCTTTCCGCTTTTCCTCCCCCGTCTCCTCACGGCGCCCACGGGTCAGGGGCGGAAGGTTCGCACGTGGCCGCTGACCGGAAGGATCTGGATGGAGAAGAAGTTGCCACCCTCGCCCAGCGGGCGGTCGTCCCCAAGGACGAGGGTGAGGAAGTTTTCGGAGCTGCCGACGTTGGCCGAGCCGTTGGGGGTGAAGCGGATCGCGCGGTAACGGTAATTCCCTCCGTATTCGCCAAGACGGACGGCGTCATCCGGTCCCATTTCCGGGTGGTTGGTTGAGGCCAGAAGGGCCGACTCGGCGGCGTTGGCAGATATCCGCACGGGCGCCGAAAAGTAATACGGACGGTCCAGCGGGGTGGCCGTTCCTCCTTCGACCAGGAAGGTCTGAATGGCCCGATAGACGGAAGGCGTCCCGTCGCGGCCGGCGTGGTAGTCGGGCAGCAGGTAACAGCGCACCTCGACGCCGGCGTTGCGGCTCAGGGCGCTTTGCCGGGCGAAATTCAAAAGATCCACCATGTGCTGTCCGTCGGTGGTCAAACGGGTGGCCCGCAACGACCGGCTCACGGACGGAAGGGTCACCACGGCGAGAATGGCCAGGACGGCCAGCACGACCAGGAGTTCGACGAGACTGAAGCCCTTTTGTCTCATGGCGCGAACGGTTTGGTCTGGATGATGCGAAAGCGGTAGAACTCGCTCAGCGGGGTGGAGGTCGAGGGATCGGCGAAATCCGGGAGGTCGGGATCGTTGGGGTCCACAAAGCGCTCGATGGTCTGGCTGCCGCGATATTCCCCGGTGATGCGATCGCGTTTTTCGTCCCAGGTCGCCGGGTCGGTCCCCGGCGCCTTTTGCAGGGCCTGCGCCCGGACGTGGATGGTGAAGGTGTTCGATTTGGTGGTCAGGCGCGGATAAAGGGTCGCGTAGATGCGTTCCCTGCTGTTGTCGCCCGTGAGCCGATGGCTGGCCCAGTAGGCGTCCATCGTTTCAAAGGTGTCGTTGTTGCTGTTGGGATCGATCGGCACGATGGGCAGTTCGCAGATTTCCGAGGCGGAGCGGAAGATGTCGCCTTCGGTCTCGAACCGGCGCCTGAATCCCTTCAACGTCTCCTCCACGTTGACATCAAAGCGGATGTCCGGGTGTTGACGGGCGTTCGGATTGCCCACGTTGTTTTTGTAAACCTCGGGATGTGTCTCCGGGATGGCGATGACCTTCTCGGACTTGAGCAACGCGCGAATGCCGCTGTCGCGGTTGACGTAGGTGAAGGGGACGATCTGATGGTTCATGTTGATGCGTCCGGCCGTGGAGAGCGGCTCGCTGATCGCATAGGGTTCCACCACCGGCATGTGGAAAAAATCGAGCCAGAGATGGTCCGCGGGCATGTTGGGGGCGGGTGTGCCGTCGCCCTTGTAGCCGGCGCTGCCCGGATGGCCCGGTTCCGGACGGAACAACAGCGTCTGCCAGGGACGGTCGGCGAACACCCCGGTCGGCAGCGATCCGAAGGCCACGGCCGAGGCGAGTTCCCGGTTGGGCGTGAAGAGCGTTTCGGTGATCTTCCCCGAAGCCTTGGCCTTCAGTTTCCATTCGTAGGGGTCCACGTCGGACTTGGAGCTGCGGTCCCCTTCGTCCGGTTTGTTGATAAAGGGACCGTCGCGGATGTTGAAGGGGCCGTTGTCAAAATCCCCCGGTACGTCGCCGGAAGTGAAGCTTGTGTGTTTGCCCGCGGCCACGCCCTCCAGAGGCGCGTCGGTGGCCAGGGAGTAGCGGCCCTTTCCAAGGTTGAAGGCGTTGGGACCGCGTTTGTTTCGCGTGGATATGCCCGGTTCGGCGGCATCCTTGTATCCCTCGTAGTTGAGCCCGGGCACAAGGCGTCCCAGTTTGGCGCCGTAGTAGGGCCGGCCGTAGCCGTCGAAGAAGTTGTGGGTGCCGAGGACACGTGCCGTGGGGGAGAAGTAGTCGCCAAGGGGGGCGAAATCCGACTCGGGCACGTTTTTCTTTGCGGCGACGAGCCGGGTGTCCCCCGATCGCACGGTCACGCTGCGCACAACGTCCTCGTCCCCGAACCAATGGGCGGCGGTGCCTCCGGCCCGACAGCGACCGCCGGACACCGGCAGGGGGTGGGCGGGATCGGCGGGATTGTAGGTTCCCGTGCATCCATCGAACGAGCGGTAGTTGTAGGTGATCTCGTTTCCGTCGGAATCCTTCTTGGGCTGTTGGTTGTTCCACTCGTAAACGTCGGTCGGCGCGAGGTCCGGAATCGGGAAATCCGCAGGCGGGAAGTACAGTTTCACGGTCTGCACGACCCGACTGCTCGGTGGCGGAATGGACGTACGGTCCGCCGCATAAATTGTGATGGTCACCGTTCCTCCGCCGAAGTGAAACGTTCCGGTGTCCTTCGGAACATCGATTTGATTGCTGATGATCTTGGCGGCCTGGCGGACCTGGAGGATTCCGAACTGGTCGCCGAAGGCGGTTTCGTCCAGCGACTTTTTGTTCTGGTTGTACCGCGTGTCCGGATCCTGCGGAAACATCCTCTCATTGGCCGGTCCCCAGCGCAGCTCGCTCAGGTCAACGCTCCACTGGAAGTTGCCGATGTTCCAGGGTGCGCCGACGGTCGGGCAGAAAAACTGCGGGAGAAACATCGCTTGGATCCTGCGCTGTCCGGGACTGACCGCCGTCTGGTCTGCCGTGGGCAGGGGCAGTCCCGTGGTCACATCGACCTGGCTCGTGTTTTCCGGGAAGGGCGGTTTCGGGTTGCCTTCCGTGTCCTTCTCGACGACGGGATCGTCGCCGTCGACCTGGCCGATGAACAGCAGCGAGGCTCCCTGCACGGTGCGGTAACGGCCGAAGCCGTGCGTGCCGTTGGTGGTGTCGTCGATGGGAACGACCTGCCCTTCGCCGATGCGCCCGTTCCAGGGAGCCTCGCCGACGCCGGGGGTTCCCTTGGCATAACGTTGGTCCGCCGGAAGATTGCAGTCCTGGAGGTTCGTGGCTCCGCGGATGAAGTCAAACATCTGGGTCAGGATCTGGTTGGCGTCGGGTCCGTATTTCTCGGCAAACGATCCGCCGAATCCCGGAATGTTGCGTCCCGCGAGCGAACGCAGGTATTCGAGCAGCATGCGATTGCGGCCGAGGCCGGTGACACTGCCGCCGGTCGGAAGGTCCGTGGTCGGGCTGTCCGGATCCTGCCTTTGGAAATAATACCGATACGCCCCTTCCCCAAGGTCGGTCCGCATTGTCGAGCAAAAGGCGATCAGTTCATCAAACGGGGTGGCCAGCGGGTTGCCCGACGCATCCACCGTGATCGGCCAGATGCTGACGCGGGGCAGGTTGAACAGATTGACGTCCGGGGCGCGGCTGGCGGTGGTCAGGAAAAATCCGGCCCGGTCGAGCGCCTTGTCATTGAGCACGCGATCGCTGCCGGGCGCGGTCGCGTTGGACGTCTGATCGGCCGCAAAAAACAATTCGTCAACGGTCGCATAAAGGCGGTCCGAATCCGGCTCGATGGCCGAGGGTGCGGTCGGGGAGGCCCATGCGGTGTTGACCGTTCCGAATTGGGATCCCCCGGCGGCCACACGCGGTACGAGCTTGTAAATGAACTCCGCCCACTGGGCGTCGGTCAGGGTCGAGCCGGAGGGTTTTTTCAAAACGGTGGAGAGGGAGGTCATCGCGGGATGTCCGGGATAGCGCTGGTACTCCCCGGTGACGGGCTGGTTGCTTTTCAATCGGTCCTCGAAGTTTGTGACCGCGCGCGGGGTGTCCCAGTACGAACCTTCCGAAGCGACGTTGATGTTGAGTTTTGCCGTTTCATCGTCGGTCCAGAAGGCGACGCGGCCGACAATCGGGTTTTTCTCCGTGGGTGCGAGGGAGCCGGAGAATGTGGCGACATCCGTCCCCCCGTCGTCCGGCGCGATGATTTGTCCTTCCTTCAGGATGTAGAGCCATTTGACGGGAAGCGGAACGGGATTGGCGCCGGGGTCGGGTCTCCGCGGGGTGTCCGTCGCGCTGATGGAAAAACCCTCCACGGCCACTTCTCCGTTGTCATTGTAGGTCAGGCGCGGCCGGCCGTCGGCGTCGGTGACGGTCAGCGTGAGATCATTGCCGTCGATGATCGGATAGCGAGCACCGCCCTCCGCGTTGACCGGTTCGTTGAGATCGACGAAGAGCGCGGGGCGGTCGAACCAGTCGTCCGGAATGGTTTCCCCGGGATCCTTCGGATCAAACGCGCCCGACGTCGTCATGCGATCCCACGAGTACAACTTGAACGCCCGATCCGGGCCGCCGTTTTCGGTGTAGGTCCGGATCATGCCCGGCTGCGACGCCCAGGCGGTGGGCGAGTTGTTGTTCCCCACCCCGCGGGTGGCGTCGGAAATCTGGGCCATCACCAGTCCGGCCGCCGACTGGGCCAGCACCTGGGCGCGGCCTCCCTCGGCGTATCCCTTGGAGGCCTTGAGCTCCGTCGCGCTGTTGAGCAGGAAGGCAATCGCCATGGCGGAAAGGAAGACGAGGAACACCAGGACCAGCACGAGGGTCATGCCGGACTCCGATGCGGTCCGTCCGGGACGGCGGGGAAAAGCAAAACGACGATTCATGAACTCCACTTGGAACTCCGCAGGGCCACGGTCGTGCGGAAGATGCGGTAGCGCAGCCGCTGCGGCGCAAGGATGTCATTCTCCAGTCTGCGAAGATCGTCATCGAGCTTGTCCGCCTGGGCAAAGAGATCCCCGGGAAGCGCCAGGCCCTCCTCCTCCCAACGCCGGGCGGAGCGTTCGTCGAGCGCCACGAGAACCACGTCGATCAGCGGGGGAAGTTGATGCACGGTGGACGGATTGTTTTTGTTCCGGCTGTCGTATTCGTAGTTCGGAGCAAGCGGGGCGTCCGTCGAATGGGCCTCGTCGCCCGTGCTGCGGCGCGGACGCAATACCATCGCGATGATGTTGGAGGCGATCTCCTCGACCGGCGGATTGCCTGCATTCAGGGGGGCGGTGAACCAGGTGTTGCCGGAGTCGCTGTACACCGTCATCTGGTCGACGGGCGCCGTGCGGGGCTGGATGAATTGCATGAAACGAAACCGGACCTCGTTGGGCGGGGCGTGCGGCAGGCTGTCGAGAAAGGCCGGTCTCTGCGCGTCCGGTCCATGCACGATGTAAAACCCGCACGCATTCAGCAGGGTGTCGAGCCGCTGAAGGTTGGTCGATTGCGCGTAGCCCCGCGGCGCCTGAAAAAACACCGCGTGGGTCACCTGGCCGGGAACCAGGTTTTTTCCCGAAACGAAGTGCAGGTCGGACTGGCGGCCGTAGTGGTGCGGTCCGCTGAAACCCGGCTCGCGCGAGGAACGCCCCGCCGAATCGAAATAATCGTAATAGGTGTTCAGCGTCGCCTGGCTGAGCAGCCGCGTCACATTTTCAAAGACATTCCGCGCCGCCTGAAACGCATCCACCCTGGTGCGGGCGTCCCGCCAGGCCCGCGCGGTGAAATCGGTCAGCCCCACGACAATCAGCAGGATCATCGCCAGGATGGTCATGGCGACCAGCAGCTCGATCAGCGAAAAGCCGCGCCGGGGAGAAACGACCGATTCCCTCATGGCCAGGAAATTTTCTCAAAGGCCGTGCGGCAGCACGACCGGATACACATTGGTGGTTTGGGGGGCCGTGTGGTGAACGATGCGGATCAGGATCGTTTGCGCCGCCACATCGCTTTGCAGAATGCCCCCGGTCTCGACCGCCCGGGGTTTGTCCACCGACGCGGTAAAAATCGCCTCCGTCTCCGCGACGGCAATCCCCCGCTCATCAAAGGTCAGATTGGTCGCACTCAGATTTTCATATCCGGTCTGCTGCACATCCGCCGCCAGACGCTGCACGATACCCGCCTCGACCGAACGAAGCATCGCCTCACGGAAGGTGGTCATTCCCACCGGGATCAGTCCCAGAATGCTCACCATGGCGAAGGAAACGATTCCGAGAGCCAGAACGACTTCGATCAAACTGAACGCACGAACGGATGCAGGGCGCGGGGGAGTCATAAGGGGCTTGGTTGTATTTACGATGTAAAGTTGCGGGGCAAAAATTTCAAAGCCGGGGCCTGCTTAACGATTTATCAGCGGACGGGGCTTTTCATTTGCGGTCGTTGTCCGCGTGGTTCTAATTGGGCGCATGTCGGTTTCGCTGCGTGATATTGCGGAACGGGCGGGGGTCAGCACCGCCGCCGTTTCCCAGGCCCTTCGGGGCATCGGACGGATTTCTCCGGCGACCCGGGAACGGATCCGCGCCATTGCGCGCGAGCTCGACTATCACCCGGATCCGCTGATTTCGCGCGCTTTTTCGCGCGTCCGGCAGCCGGAAGCCCGTGCCTATCGCGAAACGATCGCCTTCATTCTGGAATGGGAGCTGCCGCGGTATCTGGAGGGCATTTTTCATGCGGCGTCCGAACGAGCGTCCGCGCTTGGATATCGGCTGGATCCCTTTGTGGTGTCCGGGCGTCCTTCGGAACATCGGCGGATGAGCCAGATTCTCCGCACGCGGGGGATTCGCGGATTGATCATTGCGCAGCGGCTCGGTTCCCCGCAGCCGCGGCTGTATTTCGACTGGCAGCATTTCACGGCGGTGGAATTGGGCGGCACCCTGCGTTATCCCCGCACGTTGCATCGGGTGCAGAGTGCCGGTTACCAGACGTTTCCGGAAGCCATCCATCTTCTCAAACGGGTTGGATACCGCCGTATCGGCATGGCGATTGAGCCGGCGCAGAACCGGCATCAGAACGGCGTCTATTACGCCGCCTATTTGCTTTACCAACTGCGGCGTCCCCGCAGGGAACGCATTCCGATCTTTGCTCCCACAGGGCCCTGGAACGAGACCACCTTCCGGCGGTGGATCACGCGCTATCAGCCGGATGTTCTTTTGGTTCATCGCTTTGAGCTGATCCGCGAATGGCTGGAGCGGATGGGATTGCGCGTGCCCGAGGACATTTCGCTTTTTGGGGTCAACGCCCCCCACGCCGCCGCCAGCGGATTGCGGCGTGATGTGGTGGAGATCGCCCACAGTGCGGTGGACATGGTTTCGATCGGTCTGTCGAACGGGGAGTTCGGTATCCCGCGGCATCCGCGCATCGTTTTGATCGATGAATTGTGGCAGGCCGGGAAGTCCCTCAGCCGGCCCATCGATTCCTTCATCTCGCCCGACGGCTGCCTTGAGCGCATGCAGCCCGCATCCCAACGCGCCCGGCCCGGCATCGTGCCCAGGTTTTGAAGGTTCGCCTTGGTCGGTTAACCATGAATCCATCTGGCGGCTTCGCGCTCCTGCGGACCGCGGTATGGTGATCGCACCATGCGTATCCTCCCCTTCCTTCCGATCCTCGGTGTGTTTTCCCTCCTGCATCCGTGCCCGGCCGCGGACCAGGACGTCCCCGTTCCGGCCCCGATTGCCGGCAAGGGGTACAAGCTCGTCAAAAACTGGGACTTTTCGTCGACCGTGACGAACCTCGATCAGCTGCGGGAGGAGTTTGCCACGCGGTATGTGTACAACAACGGGACGCTCGACACGCTCAACAAGGAATGGCAGCGCTACCGGGACAACGACAATCATGTCTTTGAAAACGGCTCGCTCAAGCTGGTGGCGCGCATCAAGGACGGCTTGAAACGCTTTGGCCTCGAAAGCGGAATGCTGCGGTCAAAGTGGACCGGAAAATACGGCTATTTCGAGTGCCGCATGAAGGTTCCCCGCGGCCGCGGCATGTGGCCGGCCTTCTGGCTGAATCCCGAGGATGGCAAATGGCCGCCGGAAATCGACATTGTGGAAATCGTCAACAACGGCCGCGACACCACCAAAAATTCCTTCCACATTCTCCACAATCGTTTCGAGGCGCCGGTCGACATCGAAACCAAGCTGGACAAATGGAAGTCGTATCGCCCGGGTTTTGATTATGCCGACGACTTTCACACGTTTGCCGTCGAATGGACGCCGGAGACGGTCACCCATTACGTGGATGATGTCGAAGTCGCCAGGCGGCGTTTTAACTGGACCCACACCGATGGCAGCGACGGCGGCCCCGCCCACGTTCTTCTCAACCTCGCGGTGGGCGGCAACTGGCCGGGACCTCCCACGTCGGAGGAGGACTTTCCCGCCGAGCTCGAAGTCAAATATATCCGGGTCTGGCAGAAGGATCAGACCGACACGACCCGGGCGCAGGCGAAGAATCCCTGAGGTCGGCAGGCTCCCGGAGCCGGGGAAACGGCCGGACCGTTTCCCCCCCCGCCCCCCTCCCCCGCCTGGGGGGCGTCCGGTTCGGGGACGACGGCCTTCGGGGAAAGGCATTCCAAAAAAGAGAGCGGCCGTGAGACTCCTCACGGCCGCTCTTCCTTTTCCCGCCCGCCATGGCAATGGGGTCATTGCCAGATATGCGGTGTGGATCCGCCGGCGTTTCCTGTCCGGGTGAGCGTGGCGGACGGATCCGTTATTCGACGACCTTCATCTCCTGGAGCAGCTTTTTGATCTCCGCGGAAAACGTCCCGTAGGCCGGCGGAGCGAGGTGGAGTTTGTCCTCGCCGAAAAACTCGGGATTCGGTTTCCCATCCGGCAGGGCAAGGAGGGCATGCAGGTCGAGGATGCGGACCTTGTCGGAGCCGAGGGCCAGGATCTGGCTGTTCAATTCCTCCAGTTTTCCGGGCTGGGTGGGAGACTTCGGATTGTCGCGGGGAGGAATCGTGCAGACGATGAGGGGGAGATTCGGATTCTGCTCATGAGCCTGACGGATCATCTCCGTGATGTTGGAGATGGTGTCGGCCGGTTTGCCGTGGGCGCTCAGGTCGTTCGTGCCAATGAGGATGACCACGGCCTTGGGGTTCAGGTCCAGGACGTCCTCCTTGAACCGAAAGAGCAGGCCCCGGCTGGTGTCCCCGCCGATGCCGCGGCTCACCACGTGTTCGTTGGGCAGCGCGTCCTCCAGAGCCTGCCACTTTTTGCCCGCCATCAGGGAGTCGCCGACCAGAACAATGGCACGCTGGTCCTCGTTGCGACGCGTCCAGAAGCTGTTCCGGTTGTCGGTCATGTACTTGAACGTTCGAATGGGTCCGCGGCCCGGCCAGTCGTCGGGCGATGACGGATACGGCGTGGGACCATCCTGCGCGCGGAGACAGGGAGTCAGGCCAACGGCAAGAAGAAGAGGGAGGAGTTTTTTCATCATGGAACCTGGTACCTTTGACACTCGGCCCGCGCCGGGAAAGCACGGCGCTTGCTCAAAGGTTAAGCAGCGCCTTCGTTCATCGGAAACCGCCTTGTCGCCGCCCCGGCGGGCAGGCGTACCCGCGCGGACCAGGGTTTATGGGGGGCGGCGAGGTCCGTCCAGGCCGGCGCGGACAGGGCACCGGCCACCTCGACGAAGTCGTCTCCGAAAAACAGCCGCACGTCCCCTTTCAACAGGGCGTTGTAAAGCGTGCGGCCGCGGTGCCGCAGATAGCTGGCATTGTGGATGGCCGCGGACCTCACTTCGCTGTGACGGTCGGTTTCCACGGCGAGCAGAAAACCGTCCGTGGCCCAGTCCGTCCATGTCAGACAGGCGTTCTGATGCATCTTGCGGCCGTCGGCGAGATGGTTGCAGAGGATGTCCCAGCGCCTGTCCGGAAGGGAGATGCTCACCCCGTTGTGGTTTTCCCCGGAAAACGCCGTGATCTGTGTGTCCGGTCCGTCCGGCAATTCGAAGACGCGCAGGATTTTTTCCCTTCGGTCACGCGCCGCATAAGGCACGGCGAGATACGGCAGTTCGTCGATCGTGTATTCCACCTTCCAGGGGTTGGAAGTGCTTCGCGAAAGATACCCGGTCCGTTTTTCGAAGGTTTCGGGGACCGGATAAACGTGATGCACGGCGAGGGTTTTTCCCGAGTTGGTGATTTTCACAACAGGCCCCCGCACCTCCGCCTCACCGCGGTAATGCAGGAGCTGGGTCAGGGTTCCGGGCTGCTCCGTCATGAGATCGTCCAGCACAACGAGGCAGCGACCGATCCAGAGCACATGACGGTAAAATCGCTGATAGACATCGGCCCACGGCCCGGTGGCGTCGGCCAGGACGTAACGATAGCCGGGCGTGAACAAACTTCCGGCGATGCGTCCGACAAATTTTGTCCCCAGGTAGTGTTGCTCCATGTTCTGGCCGCGGTCGTTGTGCAGGACCACATTGTGGGCGTGGGACGTCCAGAAATACGTCCCGTTCAGCGAACTGGAATAATCGGTCATGCCGGGATCGATGAGGAATTCCCTTCCCGCGCTGGAGAGGATGAACGAACCGGCGTCGGCATGATTGTGGTTCCAGGTTTCCCCGGCCTTGATGGCAAAGACCGTTTCGTGGTCGCCCGGATCGTCGCGCAGCACGGCCACGCCGATGGATGAAAAAATCGCCTCGTTCCGACGGGGGGCGCGCCGGGTCAGCGTCGCCGTGTCGGGCCAGGAGAGAAATTCCTGGAACCTCGTCGGCTGCGGCAGCACGCGCGTCACAACCTCCCAGAGATCCGCGCGTCCGAAACGTCCCGCCAGCCACAGCCAGATCGCCATCACCGCATGGGATCGTCCGCCCACCGAATCGGGTCCGGACCCCATGTTGCCAAAATTGATGCGCTGGATGCGTCCGTCGATCCGCTGCAGCAGCGCGAGGTAATAGTCGGGAATTTTCTCGAGCACCGGCAGCTCGGCGGCCACATCACGGCCGCAAATCATCCGGAAGGCGTCGAGCACCGGCAGGAGGGAATGCAGCGTGTAATCAAGGTATCCGCTCGATTCGACAAATTCCCCGTCGGGTCCGAAGGTCGGCCGTTTGTTTTGAAGAACGTTTCCCGGGAAGGCGAAAAACTCGGGCAGGCTGTCGGCGATGCGATTCAGCCAATCTCCGGCTTCCTCCCATTCGTCACGGAGGGCAAACAAACCCATCGCCGCGCCGGAGACACAAACGCTCCACCAATTGTGGCCCATTGAATCAAGCGCATGAACCCGCGTTGCGGGATCAAGCCAGTCGGAGAGAAGGGGCTTCACGCCCTTTTCCTGCACGGCCTGCAGCCAGGGGCCGGTTTCCCCGGCGCTACCCAGCAGGCCCAGCACCTGACTCACCGCGCCGGTGCCGTCCGCCGTCCACAGGTCGGCCCGCCAGTTGCTTTTCGTCCCCTGGACCACCCAGTGCGGTTCCGCGCAAAACCGACCGGTCCACCGCCGCGCAAAATCGGCCGACGATTCGTCACCCGTCATCGCAAAATGAAAGGCCATCTCGACGGAACGCCGGACGGCAATGCGCAGAAAATTTCCCCGCGTGTAGGAGGAATTTCCCGCCTTCTCCCGGGACCGCGCGTCGATTTCCTTCCACCGCGCCTCCATCCCGGCCTCCTCATCCCGCCACGCGGCCATCAGGACATCGAAATGTTTCCAACCCGCGGCCACCGTTTCGTCGCGGGCGATCTTTTCTCGGATGGTTTCCATGGCGGATTGAAAGAAGACATCCGCCCAAGGGGAGGAAAGTGTGCTCACCCCGAAGATGGTGAATTCCTACCTTCCCGGTGACCAGTGGCGGGAAGGATTAACAGTGAACCACACTTTTCCCCTGCTTTGCGTGCNANGGGCGGCGTCCGNTNCGACGTCCGGTTCGTCACTGCTCAAACCGGTTGCATATGGTTAACGGTGTATCGTGATATGTCCTTCCCTCCGGCGCGGGACGGTTTTATTGCGGTGAGCATGGAATCCTTCACTTCCCCCTCGGTTGTCTTTCGTCACCTGACGAAATCGGTATCCCTGCTCTGTCTCAGCGTGGTGATGGTTTCGCCTTCCCGTGCCGACGATGTGTATTTCGAGGCCGGGACGGTTCTGAGCACGCCGGAGAACTGGCAGGGCGGCGCGCTGCCGACCGGATTGGATCAGGCGGTTTTTGTCGATGACGTTTACGGTGGTCCGCTTCCCGCGTCGCTGACCAACGGCATGACGCAAACTTGGGGAAGTCTGCTCTGGAACAGCAATTCCTCGTCGACCCTCTCGGGAAGCGGGCTCGGGCTGACGGGAGCGGGCGGCGCGAACGATCTGATCGTTCTGGGAGTCAATGCGACCTCGGCGACGCTGACCCTGGCGTTTAGTGATCCGCTGCTTCTTCTCGCCTCGGGGAACATCAACGTCGTCAATGCCGGCGCGACGCTGGTCATTCAAAGTCCCATCGCGGACGGCGGAAATGGTTATGGTCTGACCAAAACCGGGCAGGGACAACTCACCCTGACCGGGGTCAATACCTATGCCGGGCCGACCCGCATTGAGGGAGGCACCCTGCTGCTGAATTTCAACGCCGGTGCGGCCCCGGTCTCCGATATCATCAATCCGTCATCGGGCCTGCAGCTGGCGGGGGGATCCCTGTCCCTGACCGGAAAGAACAACACGGCCAGTTCCCAGACGTTCAACAACACAACATTCGCCGCGGGGGCCTCGACGCTTACGGCCACCAGGACGGGCTCCGGCAGCATGAGTGTCAATCTGGGAATGGTCACACGCGAAGTGGGGGCTCTCGGCCGGTTCGTGTTGCCGGCATCCGGAGCGATCCATGTTTCCAACTCCGGTGACGCCAACGGTCTTCTCGGGCCGGGAATGCTTGTCGGCACCGCCAACTGGGCGGCGGTTGATGAGAACGGCAATGTCGTCGCTTTTTCGGATTACACCGCTTCCAACAATGTCTCGGCATGGACGGAGGACGCCAACATCACCACCCTGAATGGAGGGCTTTCCGGATCTCTCAGCGCCGATCTCGCCCTGAATTCCCTCCGTTTCGGCAATGGCGGGACGGGTCAGTCGGTCAATCTGGGTGGCAATACCCTGACCGTGGCGAACGGTATCCTGGTGTCGTCCGACATGACCCGGGACACGAGGATTCATAACGGCAATCTGACGGGAGCGAACGGGGAGTTGATTTTGATCAACAACAACAACAATAACAGTACCGGCAATGCCACCCGCAACATTCTGACCATTGATGCCAACATCGTGGACAACGGAACGCCGACCGCATTGACCGTGGGCACGTTTCAGACGGGTGTCCAGCTTGAGCTGGAATCCATCGACCTCGGAGGAACGAACACCTACACCGGCCCCACCCATCTGAACTCCGGAAGATTGCGTGCGAAGGCGTCGACCACGCAGGCCTTTGGCCTGAACTCGGCGATGATCATCTCGACCGGGGCCATCCTTGATCTCAACAACACGAACCAGTCGGTGGGCTCCCTGGCGAGCCGGACGGCGAACGACACGGGTTCGGTTGTTCTCGGGTCGGGAACGTTGACCGTCGGCGGAAACAACGAGGATGCGGTCTTTCGCGGAGTGGTCAGCGGGAGCACCGGTGGCCTGATCAAAGTCGGCAGCGGTGTGCAAACGCTGACCGGTGACAACACCTATGAGGGCCTGACCCAGGTCCATGCGGGGACATTGCTGATCGATGGAAGCCTGGCCGGGGCGGTTGAGGTGGCCAATGGCGCAACGCTCGGCGGGTCCGGAATCATTGCCGGTGTGGTGACCACCGCCGGCGTGGACAGTGTCCTTTCGCCGGGAAACAGTCCCGGCACTCTTTCCCTGCTGGGAGGCCTTGACGCCTCGGCGGGAGCGCATTTTGTCTTCGAACTGGGCACGACCCCGGACTTTTTGAATCTGGGCTCCGCCGAATTCCTGGGCAGCGAGGCCGAGGGCGGTCTGGTGTTTGATTTCCACAATGCCGGCGGTCTGCTGTCCGGGCAGCCATACATGTTGATCATGTTCGGATCCTCCAGCGGACTGGACTACACCGACTTCGCGGTCAACATCCTTCCGGATGGATTCCTGCTCGACATGAGCTTCGGCACGAATGGTTTCCTGATTACGGAGGACAGCGTGCAGGTGCAGTTTTCCGTTGTTCCGGAACCCGCCACACTCGCCTTCCTCGGTTTGGGTCTTGGCCTCCTCCTCTGGAGACGCAAGCGCCTCGCCTGAGGCAGACGCCCACGGTACGCTGAAGCGTAGATCCGCCCCGAAAGGAATCAAATGATCCCGGAGGCGCCGACGCAAGGAGGTGTGCGAATCAACGCGATTCGAACCTTCGCGTCTGCGCCGCCCATTTTCTCCGACAGGGCTGCGATAAGGTATTAAGTCATACGGGAACTTTCTCTAAGATATGCACTTATAAAAAGGTATTTTCATTGATCTAAGATTGTGTTCTTTTCCTCCGCCAAATCCGCATGTCCTATTATCTCTTCATCCATGAGGATGTACGCGGGCCTTATGCTGAAGGTGAACTTCGGGATATGCTTGAGCATCGGGACGTTACACCTGATATCCAGGTCTGTCCCGCCGGCGGGTCGAACTGGACGACGTTGGGCGACCTCTTCAATCGGTCTTCGGCGAGGACGGCGACCGTGCCGCGTTTGCTTCCTGTGCCGGTCGTGGAGACGGAACCCGATCTTGTGGGGAGTTATGGGCCGGCTGATCCGGAATTATCCCGTCCCGGAAAACCGTCGGAGCGCCATGTTCCGTTGTCATCCGAAGGAACGCAGCGAAGGGGAATCGGTCGCGGCCTGTTTTTTCTCTGCGCCCTGGTGCAGACGGTTGGTTATAACTTGGTGTTACTTCCCTCGAAGGCTATTCCTCTGAATGGGGCGGTTGTTCTGATCTTCCTGGGCATGGCGTGTAATTTTATGCGTCTCAGGAACATGCGGGTAAACGGTTGGTACGCTCTTTTCCGTGTGGTTCCCTTGGCCAATACCATACTCGACCTCTATTGTTTGACGGCGCCGCCCAATTATGGAGCGACCAGGCGGTACGACAGCCTGGGAAAGGCCCTGGTGCTTGTCTACGGAACGATCATCCTTTTGGATGTGAGCGGCGTTCTCTGAGTCTGGCTTCATAGGCGTCGACCGGGGAGACGGACCGACAAAAGGCCCCCTTTTCGGGATTGGAGTCCCTTTCGCAAAAATCGGCACCGTGTGATCGGGTATGTGGAAACGCCTTCTTCTCGCGGCAGGACCATTCTTTTGCGGCGGTGCTCCGGCGGAGAAGAAAAGTTGTTTCCGGATCCTCTTCCCGAGCGGAGGCCGGGGATTACAGGGAGGGTTCTTCCTGGGACTCTTTCCGCTCTTTCACTTTCTGCGCCACCTCCCCGACCGTCATGGCCACCTTCACCGGTTTGCTGACGACCTGCTTGACCGCAAAGCGGGCGACCTTGCGCACGCCCTCCGGCACGACGGGAGTTTCGTCTTCCGCAACGGAAGGTTCGCTTTGCGCGGACACGGCCCCCTTTTGGGCGCAGCCCGTCAGAAGGAGAAAGGGGGCAACAGCAAGGAGGACGAACGGCTTTGGGAATTTCTTCATCATGACAAAACGGGCTGCAGCTGGCGGGATTTGCCCGGACGATCCGCCGTCTTTGTGCGGAAGGCCAGGCTGGCTTCCGGACGTCAATAAGTCCGGATGGAAAATGGTTTGGAGACAGACCGGAGGCCGCCCCTCCGACGGGGGGAGGCGGAATGGTCCCGTCCTTTTCGGCGGCGGATCAGGAGGAGGCCGGCGGTTGCGAGCAGGGCGGCGGTGGAGGGCTCGGGAACGGCCGTCACCTGAAGCTGAACCATCTTTTCGTCGTGATTGTAAATCAGCTGGTAGTGGTATCCGGGATTGGTGCCGACGACGCCGGAGAAGGCCCCGGTGAGTTCTCCCGTGTAGGTGATCACCCCGTAGAGACCCTCAACGTTTTCCACGTCGACGATCTGGACATAAAGCAATCCGGAAAGGTTCAGGTCGCCGGTGAGGTTGATGGAGCCAATGAGGTCGAAGTGTTCGTTGACGATGGTGACTCCCATGGTCCCGCTCATGGTGAGGTTGCCGGTGATGCTGAGGCCGGCGGGTTCAAAATAGGCCCCGCCTTCGACCGTGGCGCCCTCCATGATGGTCACGTCGCCCTGAATTGTGCCCGCGCCGGAAAGGGTGCCGCCATTTTGAATTGTCACCCCTTCGGACGCCTGAAGGGTGCCGTTGCCCGAGACGAACTCCGAAATGATCAACGTGCCCGCGGATTCGACCTTTCCGGCCGCGGCCGTCGCACCCATGTCGATCAACAGGGCGGAGCCGGCGGCGATCGTCACGTCACCCAGGGAACCGTCGGCTTCGACGGAAATGAATCCCCCCTGGATGCTCGTTGCGGTGAGGTCGAAACCCGACATGATGCAAACCTGACCGTCGCCGGTCTTCACCAGGGTTCCCTGAACGGTGGTCGTTCCGTTGAGTTCCAGACAGCCGTCTTCTCCGTCCACGTGCGTCGTGAGCGGTCCGTTGGAGAGGAGATTGTTCAGCGCCAGTCTGTGCACGTCGCCAAAAACGGAAATGGAATTTGCCGCGGCGCCGAGAATCAGGTCCGCCGTGATGACATTTTCCGAGTCATCGGAGGCCTCGGAATAGAGCACGCCGCCGAGCAGAGTCAGGGTGGTGTCGGAATTTCCGGAAAGATGGAATCCGCCGTCCTGAAAGCTGAGTTCGGCCAGCGAATAGGATTCTCCGGCAAGCTGGAGGTTTTTGTTGGGTGTCGCGACGACACCAATGAGGGCGGTGTCATTTTCGCCCGGAACCATCGAGGGATCCCAATTTCCAGCGTTATCCCATGATCCGTCGATCGCTCCGGTCCAGGAAACGTGATCCGCACGGACAAGCAGAATGACACCCAGAAAAGCCAATACGAAAGGAAGGGTTTTCATGGCGGGGAGGGCAAAATTAGCGAAGGCCGCCGGACTCCTCAATGCTTAAGTGCCCCCGGAGCCGAGCGATGGGAAAAGGCGGAAGGAGGAAGGAGGAAAGAGGAAAGTGGAAGGTGGAAAGCGTGAGTCAAAAAGCTGAAACGCTGACCCGCGGATTCCGTGCGTCGTCATCCGTGCGGAGCCGTGGGCATTCGAAAATCGGCTTGCCCGCGGCGGGTTTCGGGCGACGATGCGACTCGGGTCGTCCCGTCTGTTTTCATGAATTCCGATCTTCTTGTCGTCCTAGCCTTGCTGGCTGCCTGCGTTGGGATGTTTGTGGTCAACAAGCCCCGGATGGACGTGGTGGCGTTGCTGGTCATTGTCATTCTCCCGCTCACCGGGATCATCACGCTGCCGGAGACACTGGCGGGATTTGGTGACGCCAACATCATACTCATTGCCGCCCTTTTTGTGATTGGCGCGGGGCTGGCCCGCACGGGCATTGCCCACCAGCTTAGCGATGTGCTGGTGAAAAAGGCGGGCAAAAGTGAAACGCGGCTCATTGTGCTTTTGATGGCGGCGGTGGCCGGACTCGGTTCGGTGATGAGTTCCACCGGCGTGGTGGCGATTTTCATTCCCGTCGCGCTGAGCCTGGCCGAGCGGATGCGCATCTCCCCCGGCCGGCTGATGATGCCGCTGAGTTTTGCCGGATTGATGAGCGGCATGCTCACCCTGGTGGCGACGCCGCCCAACATCGTCGTGGACAACGCCCTCACCACAGCCGGGTTTCCCGGGTTTTCCTTCTTCAGTTTCACCCCCATCGGCCTTGTCATTCTTGCTGCGGGCATGGGGTACATGCTGTTTGCCCGTCACTGGCTGCGGACGAACGGACCCGAAAAATCCGCCCGCGGCAGGCGGCGCAATCTGCTGGACCTGATCGCCGATTATCAATTGGCGGGACGCGCCTATCGCGTCCGCATTCGGCCGGAGTCCCCGCTGGTCGGACTCAGTGTGCGGGAGGCCAAGACAAAATACCCCTCCAAGGCCAGCGTGGTCGGGATCGAACGCCGGGGCAATTTTCGCACGGAAGTCCTGCAACCCACCGCCGACACCGTTCTTCAGGCCCGCGACGTGCTGCTGCTGGACGTTCCCGATGCTTTGCAGGAGGACCCGCTGGTTCGCGCGCGGACAATGGGACTCGAAATTCTTCCGCTGCGGGGAAGTTATTTCACGGATCAGTCGCGCACCGTCGGCATGGCGGAAATCCTGCTGCCTCCGGGTTCGAGTCTCGTCGGGAGCACGGTCGAACACCATGCCTTCCGAACCAAATATCAGCTGACGGTCATCGGCCTGCGCCGCGGCAATACGCCGCAGGACGGCGAAATTCAGTCCGAGAAACTCCGCGCCGGCGACACGCTGCTCGTCGTGGGTTCGTGGGACGCGGTGCGGCGCCTGCAGTTCCGGCCGGATGATTTTCTGGTCCTGAGCCTGCCCGCGGAAATCGACCAGGTGGCCCCGGCGCAGAGCCAGGCTCCGTTTGCCCTGCTCAGTCTGGCGGTGATGGTTGTGCTGATGGTGACCGGTGTCGTGCCCAACCTGATCGCCGCGCTGATCGGCTGTCTGTTGATGGGACTCTTTCGCTGTGTCGACATGGAAAGCGCCTACAAGTCGATCCACTGGCCGGTGCTGCTTCTCATTGTCGGAGTGATGCCCTTTGCCACCGCCCTGGAACGCACGGGCGGCGTCGACCTGGTGGTGCATGGACTGCTGGGACTCGTCGGAGAGGCCGGGCCGCGCGTCGTGCTGGCGAGCCTGTTCGTTCTGACGGCGGTCATCGGACTGTTCATCTCCAACACCGCGACCGCCATTCTCATGGCGCCGATCGCCCTGAACACCGCCTACCAACAGGGCGCCTCACCCTATCCG
>Ga0065721_10005434_pt1 | contig 23552 bp, 23 predicted proteins | sample Mesricmetagenome_FD_59108 | JGI IMG/M metagenome (GOLD analysis project Ga0065721, IMG submission 59108) | Mesophilic microbial community from rice straw/compost enrichment Sample: eDNA_1 v2 (version 2) | ecosystem: Engineered > Solid waste > Grass > Composting > Bioreactor | place: USA: Davis...
ACGAGGGCGCTCTGGGCGCTGATCTCCTCGTCGAGGGAGTCGAGGCTCGCGCGCGCCGTCGCGGTCGCGGCCGACGCCCGCCCGAGGGCCTCCTCCGCGGCCGTCACCCCGGCGCCGAGGCGCTCGACCTCGACGAACGCATCCTCGACCATGCGCGGCGAGATCGTCGCCGACATCCCCGGGAGCTCGGCCTGCTGGCCGAGGAGGGAGAGCTTCTGGTTGGCGAGCGTGAAGAGCGAGCGCATCCGCTCCTGCACCTGCTCGAGGCCGAACGCGACCCGACGGGCGTCGTCGACGGCATCCCCGACCATCGCCTGCTCGAGGCGGCCCTGCCGCAGCCGGGCCTGGTCGAGCTGCTCCTGCAGCACGAGACGCTCCGTCTTGCGCTCGCTCTCGCCGCGGCCGAGGTCGTCGATCGCGGCGCGCAGCGTCACGACCTCGTCGGCGAGGAGGCGGGCGCGCGCGTCGCGCACGGTCGACTGGATGTGCGCCGCCTCGCGCGCGACCTCGGCCTGCTGCCCGAGGGGCTTGAGCTGACGGCGGATCTCGCCCGCGAGGTCCGACAGTCGTGTGAGGTTCGTCTGCATCGCCTCGAGCTTGCGAAGGGTCTTCTCCTTGCGCTTGCGGTGCTTGAGGATGCCCGCGGCCTCCTCGATGAACCCGCGGCGGTCCTCGGGGGTCGCGTGCAGCACGGCGTCGAGCTGACCCTGTCCGACGATGACGTGCATCTCGCGCCCGAGGCCGGAGTCGGAGAGGAGCTCCTGCACGTCGAGGAGGCGGCACTGCTGCCCGTTGATCGCGTACTCGCTGCCGCCGTTGCGGAACAGGGTGCGCGAGATCGTGACCTCGGAGTACTCGATCGGCAGGGCGCCGTCGGCGTTGTCGATCGTGAGGGTCACCTCGGCGCGGCCGAGCGGTCCGCGGGTCGCGGTGCCGGCGAAGATGACGTCCTCCATCTTGCCGCCGCGGAGGGTCTTCGCGCCCTGCTCGCCCATGACCCAGGCGAGCGCGTCGACGACGTTCGACTTGCCCGACCCGTTGGGGCCGACGACGCACGTGACGCCGGGCTCGAAGGCGAACGTGGTCGGCGTCGCGAAGGACTTGAACCCCTTCAGGGTCAGGCTCTTCAGGTACACGCGACTCCGTTCCGGGGGTGAGGCTCCCCCCACCGTACCCGACCGTCGGGGCCGTGGGTCCATCCGCAAAATGCGTCCGAGTACGCGAAAAGAATGCGGGGTGACGACGCAAAACGCGGATGCCGAGGGTGGCCTGAAACCCGCCGACGGGGCTAGTCTGATCGGCTGCCCACGCGGCGGCGGAAGGACGCCCGCCATGCGTGGATTCGAGATCGTCGAGCTCGCCGTTCCCGAGCGCCTCGACGCCCCGGGCGGCGACGACGTCGCGGCGGCCTACGACGTCTGGAACACCGTCGCCGCGGAGGCCTACGGCACGCCCGACATCGCCTACACGACCGCTGAGGAGTTGCCGCAGTTCCACAACCCGTACGAGCCGAAGCGGCTGTTCGTGGCGCGCGCCGACGGTCGCATCGTCGGGCAGGGCACGGTCGAGACCTCCGCCTCCGACGGGTTCGACCTGTCGTGGGTCATGTTCGGCGTGCTCCCCGGGTTCCGCGGCCGCGGGATCGGGAGCGCCCTCGCCGCCCGACTCGAGGAGGCCGCGCGGGCCGACGGTCGACGTCGGGTCGTCGCCTACGCCCCCGGGAGCCGCCTTGACGGGGCCCGGCTCCCCGCGCCGACCGGCTTCGGCTCGGTGTCGGCCGACGACGCCGCCACGCGTTTCCTGCGGTCGCGCGGCTACGCACTCGAGCAGGTCGAGCGGTTCAGCCGGCTCGCCCTCCCCGTCGCGGGCCTCGACGACGTGCTCGCGGCGGCGCTCGAGCGCAGCGGACCGGACTACCGCATCCACACCTGGGTCGACATCACGCCCGAGGGGTGGATCGAGGACCGCGCCCTGCTCGACACCCGGATGAGCACCGACGCTCCGAGCGCCGGGATCGAGGAGCCGGAGGACGTCTGGGACGCGCAACGGGTGCGCGACGCCGACGCGCGGCGCCCGGGCGACCCGCGCCGCCACCTCGTCGCCGCCGTCGAGCACGTGCCCTCCGGGCGGCTCGTGGGTTACACCGTGCTCTCGGTGCCCGCCGAGGCGCACCGCGCCGTGCAGCAGTACGCGACGCTCGTGCTGCGCGAACACCGCGGCCACCGGCTCGGGATGCTGCTCAAGCTCGCCAATCTCGCCCACCTCGAGCGGTACGCGCCCGGGCATCCGAGCGTGCTCACCTTCAACGCGGAGGAGAACCGCCCGATGCTCGACGTCAACGAGGCCGTCGGCTTCACCGCGATCGGCTACGAGGGCGCCTGGAGGAAGGACCTGTCGTGAGCTTCCAGATCGAGGAGCTGCCCATCCCGACGCGGTTGGACGACTCGCCCGCCGCGCGGGACTTCGCCGCGACGGTGGACGTGCGCAACGTCGCGTTCGCCGCCGTCGTCGGCACCGACGAGCTCGCCTACACGGCGGCGGAGCTGTTGCCCGGGTGGCAGCCGTCGACGCACGAGCCGCGGCGGCTGTTCGGCGCCCGTGTCGACGGCGGGATCGTCGCGCGGGCGGTCTACGAGACGCGCACCGAGGGCGAGGCCGTGTCGACGGCGTGGGTGCAGGTGCAGGTGCTCCCGGACTTCACGCACCGCGGCATCGGGCGCGCGCTCGCCGACGTCGTCGAGGGCCTCGCGCGCGACCAGGGCCGCGAGAAGCTCCACGCCTACGTGACCTCCGCCCCCGCCGAGGGACCGCGCCTCGTGCCCCCGACGGGCGCGGGATGGGTGCCCGCCGAGGCGCGCGAGGTGCGGTTCATGCGGGCCCGCGGCTACGAACTCGGGCAGATCGAACGCGGCAGCCGTCTCGCCCTCCCCGTCGACCCGGCGCTCTTCGCCGAACGCCGGGCGGCCGCGGAGGCGCACGCCGACGGCTACCGCGTGCACCTGTGGCAGCGGCGCACCCCGCCGGAGTTCCTCGAGGATCTCGCCGTGCTCGCCACGCGGATGAGCACCGATGCCCCGTCGGGCGGCCTCGACGAGGACGAGGACCTCTGGACGGTCGAGCGCTGGGTCGAGCAGGAGGACCAGCAGCAGTCGTCGCCGCGCGTCACCCTTTACGCCGCCGTCGAGCACCTCGCGTCGGGGCACCTCGTCGGCTACACCGAGCTGAGCGTGCCGCCCGACCTCGACCGCCCCGTCGACCAGGGCGACACGATCGTCATGCGCGAGCACCGCGGGCACCGGCTCGGGATGCTGCTCAAGCTCGCCAACATCGCCCACCTCGAACAGACCTACCCGGGACGGCCCTCGATCATCACATTCAACGCCGAGGAGAACCGTCCGATGCTCGACGTCAACGAGGCGGTCGGGTTCGTGCCGTTCACCTACGACGGGGCGTGGCACAAGCGGCTCCGCTGAACTGAGCGGTGATCACGTTCGGCGGGCGCATCCGGGAGAATGGGGGCGTGCCCGATGACGCCCCGCTGCTCGATCCCGTGCTGCTCGTCGACGACCTCGAACTCCTCTGGTTCGATCCGACCGACGGCTCGAGTTACCACCACCGGGTGCGCGACGGCTTCACCGTCTCGGCGGCGTTCTCCGCGCGGGGCGCCGCCGTGCTCGGCGAGTTGCTGACGACGGGCGGGGCGACCCTGGTGCCGCGCCCGGCGTCGCGGCTGTTCGCCCGTGCGCAGGAACGGGGTCTCGCCGGCTCGAACTCGCACGTCGCCGCGGCGGAGACCCCGCCGTCGACCGAGGCGCTCGTCTCGGCCTGGGAGGCCCTGCGCGGGCTGCGCCGGCCCCGCCTCCCGGAGCGCGTGCTCGGGCGCGTCCAGCGCGGACTGGATGTGCGGCAGCGCCTCGTCGACGCCGGGATCGTCGAGTTCGCCGGCGACGAGGGGCGCCGCCTCACGCCCGCCGGTCACGCGTTCGCGCTCGCCCGTCGGGCCGAACTCGACGCGTTCGTCGTGCGCGGCATCCGACCCGATGCCGGCTTCTCCCCGACGACCCTGCGGCTCGGGGCGCTTCTCGCGAACTCGGGCACGTGGCGCACGGCCTACCGCTGGGTGGGGATCGGGGCGCAGCACGAGGCGCGGGTCGACGAACTGTGGCGCGAGGCGGAGCGCGGTCCCGACGCGGCGGTGTGGCGCGTCGTCGACAGCGGCCTGCGCCGCGCGACGACCGACTTCGTCCACTGACCCCCGACGCGCTAGACAGCGGGGCGTCGGGTGCGGATGCGCTGGCAGAACGGGCAGAAGTGCGAGCCGCGGTTCATGAACTGCTCCCGCACGATCGGCCGGCCGCAGCGCGCGCACGGCTTGCCGTGCCGTCCGTAGGCGTTGAGCGAGTGCGAGAAGTAGCCCGACGCGCCGTTGACGTTGACGTAGGTGCTGTCGAACGACGTGCCGCCCTCCGCGAGCGCCCGGCCGAGCACGAGCCGCACCTCGGCGAGGAGCGTCTTCGCGCGCGCCCGGCTCAGCGTGCGGGTCGGCTGGTCGTAGTGGATGCGCGCCGCCCAGAGCGCCTCGTCGGCGTAGATGTTGCCGATGCCCGAGACGAGCGTCTGATCCAGCAGCGCGCGCTTGATCCCCGTGTCGCGCTTCGCGAGCCGATCGAGGAAGCGCCGGTCGTCGAAGAGCGGGTCGACGGGGTCGCGAGCGATGTGCGCCACCTGGCTCGGCACGCGCTGCTCCGGGTGGTCCGCGGTCGGCTCGAGCGCGTCGAGGGCCATCGATCCGAAGATCCGCTGGTCGACGAAGTCGACGCGCACGGGGCCGTAGCCCGGCTGGTCGACGTCGAGCACGATGCGCGTGAGGCGGTCGCGCGTCGCGGCCGGGTCGCGCAGGAGCACCTGCCCCGACATCCCGAGATGCACGACGACGGCCTCGTCGCGGCCCTCGACGGGGATCCAGAGGAACTTGCCGCGCCGCTGCGGCGTCGTCAGGCGCGCGCCCGTGAGGCGTTCGACGAAGTCCTCGGCGGGTCCGGGATGCCGGCGCAGCGACCGCTCGTCGAGCACCTCGACGCCGCGCACCGTCGCGCCCGCGACCGCGGGTTCGAGGCCGGAGCGAACGACCTCGACCTCGGGGAGTTCGGGCATCCCTAGCCCTTGCGCTTGGCGCGCTGGGTCTCGTGCAGCGTCGTCCAGGCGGCAAGCGCGGCGGCCATCTCGGCCTGCTTCTTGCTCGTGCCGTCCCCCGCGGCGATCTCGTCGCCGCCGAGCGCGACGACGGCGTGGAAGCGCTTCGAGTGGTCGGGCCCGGAGTCGGTGACGAGGTACTGCGGAAGTCCCCGGCCGAGACGCGTCGTGAGCTCCTGCAGGCTCGTCTTGGGGTCCATCGCGGCGCCGAAGCGGTCGGGGTCGGCGAGGAGCGGGTCGATGAGCCGCAGCACGAACGCCGTCGCCGCATCCGGACCCGCGGAGAGATACACGGCGCCGATGAGGGCCTCGAGGGCGTCGGCGAGGATCGACGCCTTCTCGCGACCGCCGGTGAGCTCCTCGCCGCGACCGAGCCGCAGGTGCGCGCCGAGGTTGATGAGGCCGGCGATCTCGGCGAGCGCCGCCGACGACACGAGCGACGCGCGGCGCTTCGCGAGCTCGCCCTCGTCGAGGTCGGGGTTCTCGCGGTAGAGCATGACCGTGACGGCTTGCCCGAGGATCGAGTCCCCGAGGAACTCGAGCCGCTCGTTGTGCGCGATGCCGCCGTTCTCGTAGGCGAACGAGCGGTGCGTCAGGGCAAGCTCGAGCAGCTCGGGATCGACGGAGATCCCGAGCTGTTCAGCGAGTCGAGCGGCGGGTGCGGGTTCCGCGTGCAGCTCGCGAGACGACTTAGACGTCGGCGACCTTGCGGCCCTTGTACTCGAGGTACAGGGGGGTGCCGGCCGAGTCCTCCACGACCTTCGCGCGGTGCGGGAGGGAGTAGGTGACCTTGCCGTTCTCGATCGTCTTGACGAGCTGGACGGGGGTCGCCTTCCACTGCGAACGACGGGCGTGCGTGTTGGCCCGCGACTGGCGGCGCTTGGGAACGGCCATGATCTATCTCACTTCTCGTTGGAGTCTTGTTCGGTGCGGAAGCCTTCGAGGGCCGCCCACCGGGGGTCGATGTCCTGCTCGACCGGCCGCTCGTACCCGTCCGGCAGCCTCTCCCCGGTAACGGGGTCGAGGCCAGGACAGTCGGGGCGGCACACCGGCTGGAACGGCAGCGACAGCACCACCGCATCCCTCACGACGGGTTCGAGATCCAGCTGGTCGTCTCGAACCACGAAGTCGAAAGCTTCATCGGGAGAATACGCGAAAAGCTCCTGGAAATCGACTTGGACGTCGAGCGTGACGGGGTCGAGGCAGCGCACGCACTCCCCGTGGGCGACGGTGTCGACCTCTCCCGTCGCGAGGACGCCCTCGTGCAGGCCCTCGAGTCGCAGGTCGATGTGCACCGGCTCCCCCGCGGCGACGGAGGCGGCGCCCTCGCCGAGCTTCTCGGGTGCCCCGAAGTCGAGTTCGCGCTCGCGCATCTCACCGGGGCGGTGCACGAGGTCGCGGACGTTCACGACATACGGGGACGGGCTGGACACGAGGAGCGAGTTTACGCGCCCGTCCCGCCGCGCGTCGGGTGGCTGCATTGCATGACTGCTATATAGCATCCACGCGATACAATCGGAGCATGAAGGGCATCGGCAACGACCTCGTGCGCGAGGCCCGGCGACGCGTCGGGTGGACCCAGGCGCGCCTCGCGGAGGCCGCCGGGACGACCCAGTCGGCCATCGCGCGCCTGGAGTCGGGGCGCACCTCCCCCGCGTTCGACGACGTGCTGCGCTACGTGCGGCTCATGGGGCTCGACCTCGACCTCATGCTCGTCGAGCGCGAGGACTCCGACTGGTCCCAGGCGGAGCGCACGCTCGCGCTCTCCACCGACGAACGTCACGAGCGTCACGCGCGCGTCGTCGCCCAGTACCGTGCCATCCGTGGAGACCGGAATGCCGCCTGACGTGCCCGACTTCGGGCGCATCCTCGCGGCACTCGACCACCACGGGGTGCGGTTCGTGCTGATCGGCGGGCTCGCGACCATCCACTGGGGGTCCCCTTTCCCCACGGAAGACGTCGACATCACGCCGGCGCGCACCCTCGACAACCTCGAGCGGCTCTCCGCCGCCCTCACCGAACTCGACGCACGCATCCGCGTCGCAGGTGAGCCCGACGGGCTCCCCTTCTCGCACACCGCCGCATCCCTCGCCGATGTCGGCGTGTGGAATCTCACGACCGCGCACGGCGACCTCGACATCTCGTTCGTCCCGAACGGCACGACGGGGTTCGACGACCTCGACCGGGACGCGTCGCGCGAACGCATCCTGGGGGTCGAGGTGCGCGTCGCGTCGCTCGCCGACGTCATCCGCTCCAAGCAGGCGGCGAACCGCCCCAAGGACCAGCGCGTGCTGCCGACGTTGCGCGAGATCCTCGCCTCGCGCAACCCCCGCAACCGCTAACCGGCGAGCGCCCCGAACGCCTCGTCGAGGATCTCGAGCCCGCGCCGGGCCTCCTCGGTCGTCATGACGCACGGCGGCACGACGTGGATGCGGTTGTCCGCCGTGAACGGCAGGAACCCGCGCGCCATGAGCTCGTTCTTGAGCGCCCCGATCGTCGACGCGGGGACGGGCTCGCGCGACTCCCGGTCGGTCACGAGGTCGAGCGCCCAGAAGACGCCCGTGCCGCGCACCTCGCCGATGATCTCGTGCTTCTCGGCGAGGGCGCGCAGGCCCGGACCGAGCACGTCGGTGCCGAGGCGGGCGGCGTTCTCGACGATTCCCTCCTCCTCCATCGCGTCGAGGGAGGCGACGATCGACGCCGCCGCGAGCGGGTGCCCCGAATAGGTGAGCCCGCCGGGGAAGACCTGGTCGTCGAAGGCGTGCGCGATCGACTCCGAGATGATGACGCCGCCGACGGGCACGTAACCCGAGTTGACGCCCTTCGCGAAGGTCACGAGGTCGGGCACGATGCCGTCGGGGTTGATCTCCGGATGCTGCCACGAGAACCACGAGCCGGTGCGGCCGAAGCCCGACATGACCTCGTCGATGATGAGCACGATGCCGTACCTGTCGGCGAGGGCCCGTACGCCCGTGAGGTAGCCGGGCGGGGGCATGAGCACGCCGGCGGTACCGGGCACGCCCTCGAGGAGGATCGCGGCGATCGACGCCGGCCCCTCCGCCTGGATGACGCGCTCGAGGTGGTGCAGGGCGCGCTCGCTCTCCTGCTCGGGCGACTGCGCCCAGAACTCGGAGCGGTACAGGAACGGGCCGAAGAAGTGCACGTGGCCGCGCGCGTACTCGTTCGGCACGCGCCGCCAGTCGCCCGTCGCGACGACCGCGGCGCCCGTGTTGCCGTGATACGACCGGTAGGTCGAGAGCACCTTGTCGCGACCCGTCGTGAGGCGCGCCATCCGGATGGCGTTCTCGTTCGCGTCGGCCCCGCCGTTGGTGAAGAACACCTTGCCGAACGCAGGTCCCGCCTTCGCGAGGATGCGCGCCGCCGCCTCGCCGCGCACGAGGTTGGCGTGCGCGGGGGCGACCATCGGCAGCTCGGCCGCCTGCTTCTGGATGGCGGCGACGACCTTCGGGTGCGTGTGGCCGATGTTCATGTTGACGAGCTGGCTCGAGAAGTCGAGGTAGCGCGTGCCGTCGTAGTCCCACAGTTCGCTGCCGTGGCCCCCCGCGACGACGAACGGGGTGAGCGCGGCCTGCGCCGACCAGGAGTGGAAGACGTGCGCGCGGTCGAGGTCGAAGGTGCGCGCCCCGAGAGCGGGGTCGAGGTCGGACATCGGTGGCCTTTCGGGTGGAACGGGTAGAGCGAGGTGTCGGGGTGATGCGGGGGCGGCGAGGCGCCGCCCCCGCATCCATTCTCATCCGGAGGTCAGATGCCGCCGGCCTTGAGGGTGACGGTGATCGGGGTGAACCCGTCGCCGTTCACGTCGACGCCTTCGGCCTCGAGGGCGGCGATCGCCTCGAGGATGAAGTCGTTCGAGTACGCGGTCGCGGGAGGCTCCTCGGTGATGAGCTTCACGCCGTCCTGGTTGACCGAGGCGAGCGAGCCCTCGACGGTCTGCGCCCAGGCGTTCGCGTCGACGACGCCGATGCCCTCGGGTGCGGGCCAGACGAGCTTGTTGACCTCGTTCATCATCCAGAGCTGGTGGCCGGGGCCGACCGGGAACGCGGCCTCGGCCTCGGTGGCGGCCGCGTAGGCGATCGACGCGCCCTCCTCGGGGTTGTCGCGCGTGTAGACCCAGCCCTTGATGACGGCCTTGAGGAACTCGACCGTCTTCGCGGCGAACGCCTCGTCGGCCAGGTCGGCCGTGCGGGCCCAGATCGCGTCCTGGAGCATCGCGCCGACGGTGTCGGCGTAGCTCACGACGTCGAAGTCGTCCTCGGTGTACAGCTCGCCCGTCTCCGGGTTCACCGTCTCGAGCACCTGCGCCCACTCGTTGTACGTCATCGCCTGCGCGGCGTCGACGTCGCCGTCGAGGAGGGCGTTCATCGAGAAGTCCTGCGTCGTGATCGACACCGACGTCGAGTCGAGACCCTCGGCCGCCATCGCGGCGAAGATCTCCCACTCGTTGCCGAAGCCCCACGAGCCGATGCGCTTGCCCTCGAAGTCGGCGACCGACTCGATGCCGTCGCCCTTCCACGACACCTGGAGNGTGCCCGACTCCTGGAAGATCTGCGCGATGTNGGTNACCTCGATGCCGCTCGCCTCGATCGAGCCGAGCACCTTCGGCACCCACGCGATCGCGTAGTCGGCCTCGCCCGCGAAGAGNGCCTCCTGCGGCACGATGTCGCCGCCCGTCGGGATGATCTCGACGTCGAGGCCCGCCTCGGCGAAGTAGCCGAGGCAGTCGGCGGCGTAGTAGCCCGCGAACTGCGCCTGCGGCAGCCACTGCAGCATGAGCCGCACGGGCTGGAGGCTCGCGGCGGGGTCGGGCTCGACGCACTCGACGTCGGGAAGGGCGGTGGGGGTGTCGTCGAGCTCGGGCGCGTCTCCCCCGCCCGACTCGGTGGAGCAGCCGGCCAGGACGGTCGCCGCGATGGCGACGCCCGCGACGAGGCCGAGGCCTCGGCGGATGCGGTGGTGCATGGGTGGTACCTCTTCTCTCTCTTGCTTGCGTGGTTGCAGGGGGTGGAACCCTAGTGCGCCGGGCCGCGACGCCGGGCGACGAGTGTCTCGAGGAGCAGGGTGACGAGGAAGAACACGAGTCCGACGACGATGCCGGCGCCGACGTAGGCCCACGCGAGCGCCGCGTTGCCCGACTTCGCGTACGACGCGATCGCCGTGCCGAGACCGTCGGCCGGTCCACCGAAGTACTCGGCGACGAGGGCCGAGATGACCGCGAGGGAGGCCGCGATGCGCAGGCCCGTGAGCAGGTAGGGCAGCGCCGTCGGGAGGGTCAGCATCCGGAACGTCGTGGGGCGGGAGGCGGCGTAGGCCCGCAGCAGGTCGCGGTGCACGGGACGGGTCTGGCGCAGCCCGCGGAGCACGTTGACGAAGACCGGCACGAAGGCCGCGATCGCCGCGATCGCCTGGCGGCCGAACTGCGTCGACGCGCCGAACATCGTGTTGAAGATGGGCGTGAGGGCGACGATCGGCACGACCGCGAGCGCCGCGACGACGGGCACGAGCATCCCGTCGGCGATGCGCGAGTTGGCGGCGACGGCGGCGAGCAGGATGCCGAGCACGGCGCCCACGAGGAGGCCGGCGAGGGCGTTGCCGCCGGTGATGAGGGCGTCCTCGACGATGATGTCGGTGTAGACGCCGTACTGCGCGGCCACGGCGGTCGGGGTGGGGATCGTCGCGGGCCCGACGCCGAGCACGCCGATGAGCAGCTGCCACAGGCCGAGCATGAGCAGGCCGACGACGACGGGCGCCGCGATCTTCCCGAGGCGGTCGGTCATCGCTCGTCCGCCCGCGTGACGGGGGTGCCGTGGAGGGCCTCGCGCACGGCGGTGACGCGCTCGAAGAACTCGGGCGCCTCGCGTAGCCGCTCGTCGCGTCCCGTGCCGAACGGGATGTCGAGCACGTCGGTGATGCGCCCCGGCCGCGGCGACATCACGACGACGCGGTCGGAGAGGAACACCGCCTCGGGGATCGAGTGGGTCACGAAGACCACGGCCGCGCCGGTCTCGGCGGCGATGCGCGCGAGCTCGGTCTGCATCCGCTCGCGCGTCATCTCGTCGAGCGCGCCGAACGGCTCGTCCATGAGCAGGAGCTTCGGACCCTCCGCGAGCGCGCGGGCGATCGCGACGCGCTGCTGCATCCCGCCGGAGAGTTGGTCGGGGTGGTGGTCGACGAAGTCGGAGAGGCCGACGAGCGCCGCGAGTTCGGCGACGCGGGTCTTACGGGTCGCGGCGGGCACCCCGTGCACCTCGAGCGGCACGGCGATGTTGGCCGCGACGCTGCGCCACGGCAGGAGGCCCGCCTGCTGGAACGCGATGCCGTAGTCCTGGTCGAGCCGCGCTTGCTTCGCGGGCTTGCCGAACACCTCGAGCTCGCCCGCGCTCGGCTGATCGAGGTCGGCGATGAGGCGCATGAGGGTCGACTTGCCGCATCCCGACGGGCCGATGAGCGAGACGAACTCGCCCGCCGCGACCTCGAGGTCGACGCCCTCGAGCGCCTGCACGGCCCCCGACCTGGCGGGGAACGTCTTCGCGACGGCGGCGGCTCGGACGGCGGGGACGACGGTGCTCATGCGGGGGTTTCTCCACGGCGGTAGCGGGACAGGACGAGGCCGAGCAGCGCGACCGAGCCGGCGGCGACGAGCCCGAGCACGACGGCGCCGAAGATGGGCGACCACGGGGTCGCGGGGTCCGACGAGCCCTGACTGCCGAGGGCGATGATCATGCGGCCGAGGCCGCCCTGCATGCCGATCGACACCTCCGCGACGATCGCGCCGATGACGGCGTTGGCGGCCGCGAGCCGCAGCGCGGGCAGGAGGTAGGGCACGGCGGCCGGGAGGCGCAGCATCCGCAGCGTCGTCCAATAGCCCGCCGCGTACGTGTGCATGAGCTCGACGTGCGCCGTGTCGGGCGACTGGAGGCCGCGCAGGGCGCCGATCGCGACGGGGAAGAACGCGAGGTAGGAGGCGACGATCGCGGCCGACATCCATTGCGGCCACGGCGCACCCGCGTTCGCCGCTTGCGCGCCGATGCTCGCGATGACGGGCGCGAACGCGATGAGCGGCACCGTCTGGCTCACGACGACCCACGGCAGCACGCCCCACTCGGCGACGCGCCAGCGCTGCATGACGAGCGCGAGCACCGATCCGACGACGACGCCGACGACGAGCCCGACCGCGGCGATGCCGAGCGTCGTGCCCGCGGCGCTCGCGACCGCCTGCCACATCGGCGCGGTGTCGCCGCCGCTCGACGACGCGAACAGGCGCGTCACCATGTCGAGCACGTGCGGCATCGCCCGGTCGTGCGTGCGCGGCAGGATGCGGATGCCGGAGCCGCGCTGCTCGGTCGCGAACAGCACGACGCCGTCGGCGGGTCCGACCGCCTTGTAGAGCTCCCAGGCCGCGACCACGGCGGCGATCCCGGCGAGGCCAAGCAGGATCGCGCGCGCGTGCCGCATCCCGGTCAGCTCTTCGCCGTGAGGTGCTCGGAGAGCGCCGGGATGACGGTCTCGCCGTAGACGCGGAGGGTCTCCTCCTTGTTGTCGTGCTGGAGGTAACCGGCGAACTGGTCGACGCCGATCGCCTTGAGCTGCTCGAGCTTGGCGATGTGCTCCTCGGCCGTGCCGAGCACGCAGAACCTGTCGACGATCTCGTCGGGCACGAAGTCGACGTGGTCGTTCTCGGCCCTGCCGTGCGAATTGTAGTCGTAGCCCTCGCGGCCCTTGATGTAGTCGGTGAGGGCCTGCGGCACGGCGCCCGAGTCGCCGTACTTGGCGACGATGTCGGCGACGTGGTTGCCGACCATGCCGCCGAACCAGCGCGACTGCTCGCGCGCGTGGGCGAGCCCCGCATCCGTGCCGTCGGTGATGTAGAAGGGCGCGGCGACGCAGAATTTCACCGCCATGGGGTCGCGACCGGCGGCCTCGGCGGCGTCGCGGACGACCTGGATCATCCATTTCGCGATGTCGACGTCGGCGAGCTGAAGGATGAACCCGTCGCCCACCTCGCCCGTCAGCTTGAGCGCGAGCGGCCCGTAGGCGGCGACCCACACGTCGAGCTCCGAGCCGACCGACCACGGGAACCGCAACTCCGAGCCGTTGTACTCGACGCTGCGCGAGTTGCCGAGCTCGCGGATGACGTGGATCGACTCGCGCAGCTCCTTCAGGGTCGTGGGCTTGCCGTTCGTGACGCGCACCGCCGAGTCGCCGCGGCCGATGCCGCAGATCGTGCGGTTGCCGTACATCTCGTTGAGGGTCGCGAAGACGGATGCCGTGACGGTCCAGTCGCGCGTCGCCGGGTTGGTGACGAACGGGCCGACCTTCACGCGCCGCGTCTCGGCGAGGATCGCGCTGTAGATGACGTAGGGCTCCTGCCAGAGCAGGTGCGAGTCGAAGGTCCAGACGTGGCTGAACCCGTGCTGTTCCGCGAGCTTGGCGAGCGCGACCGTGCGGCTCGCGGGCGGGTTGGTCTGCAGGACGGCGCCGAATTCCATCCGCGCCCCCTCAGACCAGGTACTGCGACAGGGCGCGCTTGACGAAGCGCCCGTCGCCCTTGGAGCCGAGGTACTGCCCGGCGTCGACGATGACCTTGCCGCGGCTGAGCACCGTGTCGACGTGCCCATCGACCTCGAAGCCCTCCCACGCGGAGTGGTCCATGTTCATGTGGTGCGTCGCGGCCGAGATGGTCGTGTGCCCGTTCGGGTCGTAGACGACGACGTCCGCGTCGGCACCGGGGGCGATGACGCCCTTCTTGCCGTACATGCCGAACATGCGCGCGGGCGTCGTCGACGTGATCTCGACCCAGCGCTCGAGCGTGAGCTCCCCCGTCACGACGCCCTGGTAGAGCAGGTCCATGCGGTGCTCGACGCTGCCGATGCCGTTCGGGATCTTGCGGAAGTCGCCGAGGCCGAGCTCCTTCTGCCCCTTCATGCAGAACGGGCAGTGGTCGGTCGAGACCATCTGGAGGTCGTTGGTGCGCAGGGCCTGCCACATGTGGTCTTGGTGGCCCTCCGCGCGCGAGCGCAACGGCGTCGAGCACACCCACTTGGCGCCCTCGAAGTCGCCCCACTCCGCGCTCGACGCACCGAGCTGCTCCTCGAGCGACAGGTAGAGGTATTGCGGACAGGTCTCGCCGAAGACGTTCTGCCCGCGGTCGCGCGCGGCGGCGAGCTGCTCGACCGCCTGCTTCGCGCTCACGTGCACGACGTAGAGCGGGGCGCCCGTGAGGTGGGAGAGCATGATCGCGCGGTGCGTCGCCTCCTCCTCCATCTGCCAGGCGCGCGCGATGCCGTGGTAGTACGGCGTCGTCTTGCCGGACTCGGCGAGCTGCGCGGCGATCACGTCGATCGCGGGGCCGTTCTCGGCGTGCATCATCGTGAGCATCCCGAGGTCGGCGGCCTTCTGCATCGCCCGGAGGATCTGACCGTCGTCGGAGTAGAAGACCCCGGGGTAGGCCATGAACATCTTGAAGCTCGAGATGCCCTCCTCGACGAGGGTGGGCAGATAGGCGAGCGACTCCTCGTCGACCCCGCCGATGATCTGGTGGAAGCCGTAGTCGATCGCGCAGTTGCCGGATGCCTTGTCGTGCCACGTCTGCAGGCCGTCGGGCACCCGCGTGCCGGCGGTCTGCACGGCGAAGTCGATGACGGTCGTCGTGCCGCCCCACGCCGCCGCGCGCGTGCCCGACTCGAAGCTGTCGGACGCCTCGGTGCCGCCGAACGGCAGTTCGAAGTGGGTGTGCGCGTCGATGCCGCCCGGGATGACGTACTTGCCGGTCGCGTCGACGATCGTGTCGGCGCTCGCCTTCAGATCGGAGCCGAAGACGGTCGAGCCCGGGGCGACGACGCCGACGACCTTCTCGCCGTCGATGAGCACGTCGGCCTGCGTGCGACCCGTCGACGAGACGACGGTGCCGCCGGTGATGAGAGTCGTCGCCATCACGCACGCCCCGTCGCGACGTAGGTCTCCGGCCGGCGGTCGCGGAAGAACTGCCAGTCGTCGCGCATCTGCTGCACCATGTCGAGGTCGAGGTCGCGCACGAGGATCTCCTCGTGCTCGCCCGAGCCGCGCTCCCCCACGAAGTTGCCGCGCGGGTCGATCACCTGCGAGGTGCCGTAGAAGTCGACGGCGAGCTCGCCGTACTCATTGTCCTCGCGGCCGACGCGGTTGGGCTGCAGCACGAACATCCCGTTCGCGACGGCGGCGCACGGGCCCTCGACCTCCCACAGGCGGTTGCTCAGCCCGGGCTTCGTCGCGTTCGGGTTGAACACCATGTGGGCGCCGTTCAGGGCGAGCTCGCGCCACCCCTCCGGGAAGTGCCGGTCATAGCAGATGTAGACGCCGATCTTGCCGACGGCGGTGTCGAAGACGGGGTAGCCGCCGTTGCCGGGCCGGAAGTAGAACTTCTCCCAGAAGCGGTCGAGGTGCGGGATGTGGTGCTTGCGGTACGTCCCGAGGATGGTGCCGTCGGCATCCACGACGACCGCGGTGTTGTAGTAGACACCCGTCATCTCCTCCTCGTAGATGGGGAGGATCATGACCATCTCGAGCTCCTTCGCGAGCGCGGCGAAGCGCTGCACGATGGGACCGTCGGCGGGCTCGGCGAACCGGTAGTACTTCTTGTCTTCGGTGATGCCGAAGTAGGGGCCGTAGAAGAGCTCCTGGAAGCAGATGACCTGGGCGCCCTGCGCCTTCGCATCGCGGGCGAACTGCTCGTGCTTGTCGAGCATCGACTCCTTGTCGCCGGTCCACGTGGTCTGGGTGATCGCCGCGCGAACAACGTTGGTCATGCTGGGCCTCCCGAAGGGTTCGTTTTGTTATTCTTAGCCGTAAACATTTCTCTGATGTTTCTTTTCGTGACGGCGCGGTAACAGAAAGTCTGGAGGGCCGCGGGTGAAGTCGGTAGCCCTCTCGATCGCCGAACCGACGCCGCACGGCATCGCCTCCGCGATCTCCCGACTCATCACGACGGGCGAGCTCGCGCCCGGCGACCGGCTCCCCACCGTGCGCGACCTCGCGCGCGACCTCGGCGTCTCCCCCGCGACCGTGAGCCACGCCTGGCAGACCCTCGCGGGCGCCGGGCTCATCACCTCGCGCGGCCGGTCGGGCAGCTTCGTGCGCTCCGCGGCCCGCGAATGGATGCCGCGGCGCTACCAGGGGCTCGACCTGTCGCTCGAGGCGGCGCTCGACCTCTCCCGCGGCACCCCCGACCCGGCACTCCTGCCGCGGCTCGGACCCGTGCTCGCGACCCTCGAGCCGCGCGCCGACACCGCGTCCTACCGGCAGAAGCCCGACATCCCGGAGCTGCACGACCTGCTGCGGGAGTCGTGGCCCGCGCCCGTCGAGTCGATCACCGTCACCAACGGGGCGCTCGACGCGATCGACCGGGTGCTCGCGACCCTCGTGCGCTACGGCGACCGCGTCCTCGTTGAGAACCCGTGCTTCCCGCCGTTCCTCGACCTGCTCGAGGCCTACGGGCTCGAACCCGTCGGGGTGGAGCTGGATGCCGAGGGCATGCGCCCCGACGCCTTCGCCGCCGCGCTCGGCGCCGCGCCCGCGATCGTGCTGCTGCAGACGCGCGCACACAACCCGACGGGGGTCTCGATGTCGGCCGCGCGCGCCGCCGAGCTCGCCGGCATCCTGCAGCGCAGCCGCACCGCCGCCGACACGATCGTCGTCGAGGACGACCACTCGGGCGCCATCAGCGCCGCCGCCGACGTCACCCTCGCGACGAGACTGCCCGAGCGCGTGCTGCACGTGAAGTCGTTCTCCAAGTCGCACGGCCCCGACCTGCGCATCGGCGCCCTCGGCGGACCGCGCGCCCTCGTCGACCGCGTCGTCGCGCGCCGGCTGCTCGGGCCCGGGTGGACGTCGCGCACGATCCAGTCGATCCTGCACGCGCTCCTCACCTTCCCCGCGTCGATCGCCGAGGTCGAGGCGGCGAGCGCGGCCTACGTCGAACGGCGCCTCGCGCTGCGGGTCGAGCTGCGCGCGGCGGGCATCGACCTGCCGCACGGCGACGGCATCAACGCGTGGCTGCCCGTCGCCGACGAGCGCGACGCCCTCGTGCGCCTCGCGGCCGCCGGCATCCGCGTCGCCCCGGGGCAGCCGTTCCAGCTCGGCGACGCCCCGCCGCACGTGCGCGTCACCGTCGGCGTCGTGCCCGTCGAGTCGGCGCCCGCCGTCGCCCACGCCCTCGCCGCCGCCGCGGGCTGAGCACCACTCGACCTACGGGCCTAGACTCGGTGCCGGACCCCCGGGCTGGATTTGCCCGATGTGCGACCGCCCCTCCTCTGGGCGGCAGGCCCCGGCGCCGAGCGCCGCACCCCGTCCCGCCTGCCCGCATCCGGAGGATCCATGAAGCGCCCCCTCGTCCCCGTCGTCCCCCTTGCCGCCGTCGCCCTGCTCGCCGGCTGCGCCGCTCCCGCCGCCCCGGCGGCGACCCCCACGCCCGAGGCGGAGGGACCGCTGACCATCGAGAACTGCGGGTTCGAGGTGACGTTCGACGCCGTGCCCGAGCGCGTCGTCACGATCAAGTCGACGAGCACCGAGCTGCTGCTCGCCCTCGGGGTCGGCGACCGCATCGTCGGCACCGCGTTCCCCGACGGGCCCGTGCCCGACGAGTGGGCGGCCGCGGCGGCCGACATCCCGGTGCTCGCCGAGCGGATGCCGAGCCAGGAGGTGGTCTTCGACGCCGAACCCGACCTCGTCTTCTCGGGCTGGGAGTCGGCGTTCACCGCCGACGCCGCGGGCGACCGCGCCGAACTCGCCGCGCTCGGCGTCGCGAGCTACGTGCAGCCCGCCGCGTGCCAGAGCGCCGGGCAGCCCGCGAAGCTCGACTTCGACGAGCTATTCCGCGAGATCGCCGAAGTCGCCGACATCTTCGACGTCGACGCGACCGAGCTGCTCGAGACGCAGCGGGCCGAACTCGCCGCGATCGAACCCGTCGACGGCGACCTCACGGCCCTGTGGTGGTCCTCGGGCACCGACACCCCCTACGTCGGCGCGGGCATCGGCGCCCCGCAGCTCGTGCTCGAGACCGCGGGACTGTCGAACATCGCGGGCGACGTCGACGCGACCTGGAGCCCGTACAACTGGGAGTCGGTGCTCGCCGCCGACCCCGACGTGCTCGTGCTCGTCGACGCCGCGTGGAACTCCGCGCAGAAGAAGATCGACTACCTGCGCGGCAACCCGGCCACCGCGAACCTCACCGCCGTGCGCGAGGGCCGGTTCGTCATCCTGCCGTTCGCGTCGACCGAGGCGGGCGTGCGCAGCGTCGCGGCCGCGGCCTCCGTCGTCGAGCAGCTGAAGGACCTCGACCTCCCGTGAGATCCCCCGCCGTCGTCGCCGTCGCGGGCCTCGTGCTCGCCGCGGCGCTCGCGGCATCCGTGCTCGTCGCCGTGACGATCGGCCCCGCCGACCTCTCCGTCGCGGAGGTCGCGGCGTCGGTGTGGGCGCACCTCACGGGCGGCGACTCGGGACTCACGGTGTTGCGCGACGGCATCGTGTGGGAGCTGCGGGTGCCGCGCATCCTCACCGCCGCCCTCGTCGGAGCCGGTCTCGCGCTCGTCGGCGCGATCATGCAGGCCCTCACGCGCAACCAGCTCGCCGACCCCTACCTGCTCGGCATCTCGTCGGGCGCGTCCCTCGGGGCGGTGACGGTGCTGCTGCTCGGGGCGGCGGTGCTGTTGCCCGTCGCGGCGTTCCTCGGCGCGGTGCTCGCCCTCGCCGCGACGCTCGCGCTCGCGGGGGCGTTCGGGCGACTCACCCCGACCCGCACCGTGCTCGCCGGGGTCGCCGTGTCCTCCCTCGCGGCGGCGGTCACGTCGTTCGTCATCTTCTGGACGGCGCAGGGCGACTCCTACCGCGAGGTGCTGTCGTGGCTGCTCGGGTCGCTCGCGGGCGCGCGCTGGGACGCCGTCGCGATCGCCGGCGTCGCGTTCGCGGTGCTCGGCCTCCCGCTCGCGCTCACGGGGCGCCTGCTCGACGCGTTCGCGCTCGGCGACACGACGGCGGCGTCGCTCGGGGTGCCCGTCGCGGGGGTGCGCTGGGCGATGCTCGGCGCGAGCGCGCTGCTGACGGGAGCGCTCGTGTCGGTGTCGGGATCCATCGGGTTCGTCGGGCTCGTGCTGCCGCACGCCGTGCGGCTGCTCGTCGGTCCGGGACACCGCGCGTTGCTGCCGCTCGCGGCCCTCACGGGCGCGGTGTTCCTGGTCTGGGCGGACACGCTCGCGCGCACGGTGTTCGAGCCGCGCGAGCTGCCCGTCGGCATCGTGACGGCGATCATCGGCGCGCCGGTGTTCGCCGTGCTGCTCGTGCGCCGCCGGAGCGAGGCATGAGCGCCGGCGGCGTCGCGGGCTCGGGGCTCGTCGTGGCGGACCTGACGGTGCGGGTCGACGGGCGCGTCCTCGTCGACCGCGCGACCTTCGAGGCTCCCGCGGGCGCCGTCACCGCGCTCCTCGGCCCCAACGGCGCCGGCAAGTCGACGCTCCTGCGGGCGGTCGCGGGCATCCCGCGCCCGGAGGCGGGCGACGTGCGGCTCGACGGCGACGACCTGCTCGCCCTCCCCCGCCGCGAGCGGGCCCGCCGCGTCGCCCTCGTCGAACAGGACGCGACGACGGAGCTGCCGCTCACCGGCCGCGCCGTCGCGGGACTCGGCCGCACGCCCCACGAGGCGCTCCTCGGCGGGGGCGACCCGGCCGCGACGGGGATCGTCGAGGCGGCGCTCGCGGATGCCGGGGCGCTGCCGTTCGCGGAGCGCATCCTGCCGACCCTCTCCGGCGGCGAGCGCCAGCGCGTGCTGTTCGCCCGGGCGCTCGCGCAAGAGTCGCGCCTGCTGCTGCTCGACGAGCCGATGAACCACCTCGACATCGCGGCGCAGCTCGACGTGCTCGGGCTCCTGGCCCGCCTCGCGGCCGACGGCGCGACGGTGCTCGCGGCCCTCCACGACCTCGCGCTCGCCGCGGCGCACGCCTCGCACGTCGTCGTGCTCGCGGGCGGTCGCGTGGTGGCGGCGGGCGAGACGACGCACACCCTGACGCCGGACCTCATCCGCGGGGTTTACGGTGTCAGCGCCGCCTGGACGACCAACCCTGTCACGGGCGCGCCGCTCCTAGCGCTCGGCTGAGCCGTCAGTACTTCGAGGGCTCCGCGAGCACGGCCATCGTGCAGCGCGAGACGCACACCAACTTGCCGTCCTCGTTGGTGATGCGGATCTCCCACACCTGCGTCGTGCGGCCCATCGAGATCGGCCGCGCCGCGCCGTAGACCCACCCCGACGCGACGGGGCGCACGTGGTTGGCGTTGATCTCCATCCCGACGCAGTAGAACCTCGCCGGGTCGACCGTGAGCGAGGCCGCCCACGAGCACAGCGTCTCGGCGAACAGCACCGACGCGCCGCCGTGCAGCACGCCGCCGGGCTGGCGCGTGCGGTCGTCGACCGGCATCCGGCCGAGCAGGGCGTCGTCGGTGAGCTCGGTGAACTCGATGCCGAGGGTCGTGATCGCCGTTCCCTGCGAACTCGCCGTCGCGGTCTCGAGCGTGGGGGTGCCGAACCAGATGCTCATGATCGCCATCATCCCCGACGTAGGCTGCTCACGTGAGCCTTCGCCGTCGCCCGAAGCGGGAGGACATGGTCGCCGACGGCGTGCTCGTCGCCCTCTCCGCCGCGCGTCAGGCGATCAAGAACACCCTCATCGTGCGCGCCCTGCGCGACCGCGTCGACTTCGATCGCGACGCCCTGCTCGCCGCGACGGCGGTCGAACTGGGCCTGCTCGCGGCCGAGAACGACGCGGATGCCGCCCGCGTCACGGAGCAGATCGACCGGGCGCGAGGACGGGAGGGCGTCGCGAGCCACCCGAGCGACTTCCGGTCGGGCGACCGGCGGCGGCTGCGGCGTCGGCGCAAGGTGCTGCGCGCTGTGGCCGAGCGCCTCCGCGAGCTCGCCGCCGACGACGCCGAGGTCGCCCGACTCCTCGACGACGCGCGCGACCTCGCCCTCGCCGAGATCCAGGCGGCGACCGCCGCCGCCTACGCCCCGCGTCGCACGGGAGTGAGGCCCGAGGAGCGCGCCGCGGCCCTCTCGGAGCTCCGGGCCGAGTTGAGCGACCTGATGTTCGACACCACCGGCTACTGAGCCGCTACTCGTCGCTGCGGCGGCCGAGCCCGAACCGCGCGACGAGCGACGGCGGCGCGAAGAACGCCGCGAGGCGCACCTTGAGGGCGGCCGAGCCGGCGATCGCGCGCCGCAGCGCCTCGACGTCGTCGACCGTGAGCACCGAGCGACCCGGCGGCGCGTAGGCCGCCGACTCGACGCCGCCCGTGAGCGGCACGACGGGCCCGTCGCCGACGACGGCCGCGAGCCGCGCCCCGAGCTGCCGCGGCGTCTCGGTGTCGGGCGCGACCCAGTCGTGGTCGTGCGCGGTGTCGCGGATCTCCGCCCAGGCCGCCTCGGCATCCCCGTCGCGCACGCGCCGCAGCCGCCGCTGCCGCACGAACGCGCGGGCCGCCGCGGGACTCAGCAGGAGCGCGAGGATGCCGAGGGTCACCGCGACCACGACGGGGGTCGGGTCGGCGGCGCGCACCTCGGGCTTTTCGTCGGGCGTCTCCTCCTCCTCGGGCGGCAGCGACGGCGCCGTCGTGGGCGGCGGCACGGGGGCGGCCGACGGGTTCACTCCCTCGATCTCGGGGGTGTCGGGGTCGTCCACCGCGTCGATGGACGAGTACGCGGGCGGGGCGCCGCGACCGGGCGTCGGCTCGAAGCGCAGCCAGCCGATGCCCTCGAAGTAGAGCTCCGGCCAGGCGTGGAGGTCGTCGGAGGAGACGACGTAGCCGTCGCCCGCGGCGTTGCGCTCCCCCGGCTGGAAGCCGACGACGACGCGCGACGGGATCTCGAGCACGCGCGCGAGCACCGCCATCGCCGACGCGTAGTGCACGCAGTAACCGCTGCGCACCTCGAGGAACTCGGCGACCGCCGAGACGCCCGTGCCGTCGAAGTCGCCCGAGACGGGGGTGTCGAGGGAGTACTCGAAGTCGCTGCCCGGCCCCGTGAAGAGCTCCTGGAGCGCGATCGCCTGGTCGTACGCCGTGCCCGCCCCGGCGACCGACGCGGCCGTCGCCGCGACGATGTCGGGCACCCCGTCGGGCAGGGCGAGGAAGCGCGACGCGACATCGGGCTCGAGGTCGGCGAGCAACTGCTCGCGATTGGGCGCGACGTCGAGGAAGTCGACCGCGTACTGCTGCCCGGCGAGCGGCGCCCCGTTGCTGCGCACGGCGAGGCCGTCGGGCTCCCAGTTCCAGCTGCCCTCGAGGCCCTCGATCGACACCGCCGGATACGGCACGGGCAGCCAGCGACCACTCACGTCGGCGATCCGGATGTCGGCGGTGTACGGCGTACGCGGCACCTCGGGCTCGAGCCCCGGCGCCGTCGGGAACTCGGCGACGTCGTAGTCGAGGTCGATGCCGGCCGAGTCGGGCTCCCAGGTCAGTCCCGTGAAGCGGTCGAGCGTCGCGAGCCGCAGGTAGAGGCCCCCGGGCGCGTCGGTTTCGTAGCTGAGGGCGTCGACGACGACCTCGCGGCGCAGGTCCTCCCCGAGGTTGATGAGCGGATTGAGCCCCGTGCCGAGGCCCGTGCCGCCGTCGCGCACGGGCGGCCGCGCGGGCGGGAAGACGGGCGGCAGCACGAGGGACCCGACGATCGCGACGACCGTGACGACGAGGATGCCGCCGAGCGGCGCCCGCCGACGCCCCACCCGCAGGAGCGCGAGGTAGGCGAGGGCGGCGAGCACGAACCAGACGGGCTCGGCGACGCCCGCGCGGAGCGCGACGGGGATGTCGAGCACGACGAGGATGGGGAGCGCGCCGACGGCGGGCACGCGGTCGAGCAGCGGCGCGATGCCGACGACCGAGACCACCGCGAGCACCGCGAGCAGGAAGAGGATGCCCTCGTCGGCCGTGGCCGGCATCCGCTGCCCCGCGATGCTGCGGCTGCCGAGGTTCACGAGTTCGACCCAACGCCCCACGACGTCGGGCGTCGGCAGGACGCCGAGCAGCGACTGCTCGCGCGCGAACCCGAGCGTGAGCACCACGATCCCGGCGCCCACGCCGACGGCCCCCGGCAACCAGTGGCGGGAGCTCAGGGCGCGGGCGATGCCGATCGCGAGCACGAGCAGCACGACGATCGCGGCGCACATGAGCCACCACCACAGGCCCTCGAGGGCGACGTGCAGGCCGGCGAACGCGACCAGCATCCCGGCGGCGAAGAGCGCGAGGCGCAGCGCCGAACGCCCGCCCTCGCCGAGTCCGCCGCGTGCGGGGGCGCGCCGCAGCGACGAGGCGGGCGGCGCCTG
>Ga0065721_10050072_pt1 | contig 23542 bp, 18 predicted proteins | sample Mesricmetagenome_FD_59108 | JGI IMG/M metagenome (GOLD analysis project Ga0065721, IMG submission 59108) | Mesophilic microbial community from rice straw/compost enrichment Sample: eDNA_1 v2 (version 2) | ecosystem: Engineered > Solid waste > Grass > Composting > Bioreactor | place: USA: Davis...
TCGTCTTAATCGCGAAAATCTGATTGAAGAAGAAACTGCTACATCGCTTCCGCTTGAAAATTACGGAATGTTTAACATCACTGTCATAAAAGAAAAAATTACCGGCGAACAGCATGTGGTCCTCTCCAAAGCCCCACGCGCCCCAGATGAGCCTTTGCTTGTGCGCGTCCATTCCTCTTGCACGACCGGTGATTTATTCGCTTCGCAGCGTTGTGACTGCCACCAGGAATTACACTTCGCCTTGAAAAAAATCAGTGAAGAAGGCGGTATGTTAATTTACCTGAGTCAGGAAGGCAGAGGCATTGGTTTATTCAACAAAATAAAAGCCTATGCACTGCAAGAACAGGGCTATGACACCGTTGAAGCTAACCAAAAACTGGGATTGCCGGTGGATGCCAGAAAATATTATATTGCAGCCAATTACCTGCGTAATCGGCATATTGATCGCGTACAGTTATTAACAAACAATCCGCACAAGATTAATGACCTCATCGCCTACGGTGTTGACCACGTCACCCAAGTGGCGCTGCCCGCTTTTGATAATGAACATAACCGCCATTATCTGCTTACCAAAAAACAAAAGCTCAATCACTCCATTCACCTTGATTTGCAATTAAGCAGTAAGGAAATTTGATAATGAAAAATAAATTTGCCATTGTCGTCAGTCAGTACAATCAATCTATAACAGACAAATTACTTGAAGGCGCTTTATCAGGTTTAAAGGCTCAAGGCATTAACCAGGACAGTATCACTGTGATCAGTGTCCCTGGTGCAGTTGAGATTCCTCTCCCTGCACAATTGCTGGCAAAATCAAAAAAATATGCAGCCATTATTTGTCTCGGCTGTGTCATTCGAGGCGATACAGATCATTATGATTATGTTTGTGAGCAGGTGAGCCAAGGTTGTCAGCGCGTGATGCTGGATTATGAAATTCCTGTCATATTTGGCGTTTTAACGACCAACAATATGCAGCAGGCTGAAGACCGTGTGGGCGGCAAAATAGGCCACAAAGGCGTTGAAGCAGCAGATGCGGCGATTCAAATGGTAAACCTAATGCAGTCAATTAAAACCGGGGATTCAATTTAATATTGTCACACGGGATCGTTCCCGTGTGACAACCCAAAATATCAGGATGATCGATCTTCCAATTCCTGCCAACGTTGATAGGCTTGCTCCAGATCCGTGGATATTTTCTTCAACTTTGCCAATGTTTCGGTAACAACATCAGGGGACTTTTTATAAAATTCGGGACTTGAAACTTCGATTTGTAATTCGTTCTGTTGGTGTTCCAGTGCCTCGATCTTTGCCGGCAATTTATCCAACTCACGCTGCTCTTTATAGCTTAATTTTTTATTTTGCTTTGATATTTTTTGATGAATCGCCTGCGCTGGCTGGCGTGCTGGCTGAAGCATCGGTGCAGGTTCTGTTTTTCTCTGACGCAACCAGTCCTGATAACCGCCTATATATTCTCTCACCTTACCATTGCCTTCAAATACCAGCGTGCTGGTTACCACATTATCCAAAAAAGTTCTATCATGACTCACTAATAACAGTGTGCCCTGATATTCACTGAGTAATTCTTCAAGTAATTCCAAGGTTTCAATATCAAGGTCATTAGTCGGTTCATCCATGACCAGTAAATTAGCCGGCTGGGAAAACAATCTCGCCAGCAGTAAACGGTTACATTCGCCTCCGGATAGCGCTTTAACGGGTGTTAATGCACGCTGCGGGGTAAAGAGAAAATCACCAAGATAGCTGATGATATGCCGTCTATTACCATTGATTTCAATAAACTCTCTTCCCTCTGCAACATTATCTATCACAGATTTTTCCAAATCGAGATTACGACGCAACTGATCGAAATAGGCGATATGCAATTTGGTTCCGTGCGTCACAGAGCCTTGTTGCGGCGTCAACTCCCCCAATAAAATATTCAGCAATGTGCTTTTACCAGCGCCATTGGGACCGATGAGACCAATCTTATCGCCGCGCATGATACGTAATGAGAAATTATGAATCACCGGCGTATGATTAAAATGGTGGGAAATGTTTTTTGCCTCTATCACTACCTGCCCGGATTGCTCCGCCGTATTCATATTAAAGGATGATGCACCCTGCACTTCGCGACGTTTTGCCCGCTCTGTGCGCATAGCATAAAGAGCGCGGACACGCCCTTCATTACGCGTACGACGAGCCTTGATGCCTTGCCGAATCCATCGTTCTTCCTGCGCCAGCTTCTTATCAAACTCTACATTTTGCTTGGCTTCCGCGTGCAGCATTTCTTCCTTGCGGCGCAGAAAATTATCATAATCACCCGGCCAGGAAGTCAGTTGTCCGCGATCCAGCTCAATAATACGTGTTGCCAGACGATGTAACAAAGTCCTATCGTGCGTCACAAACAGAAGTGTCACGCTGCTTGAAAGCAGTAACTCTTCCAGCCATTGAATGGCATGAATATCGAGATGATTGGTCGGCTCATCAAGTAATAGTAAATCAGGTGCTGACACCAAGGCCCGTGCAAGTGCCGCACGGCGCTGCCAGCCGCCGGATAAATCAGCCATTTTCTGGTCCGCATTCAATTCCAGTCGGCTTAGTGTGGTATTGATATTCTGCTCAAACGCCCATCCTTGATTAACATCGATACGGTGTTGCAATTGCTCCAGTTCCGCTAAATCCCGCTCTGTATGCGATAATGCAATTTTTTGTGTCAGCGCATGATAAGCTGCGAGTAATTGACCCGTGCTAGCCAACCCTTGCGCAACGTATTCATACACAGTCATTTCACGATCCGAAGGCAGCGCCTGAGAAAGACAGGACAGCCGTAGCCCCGGCTGACGCCAGACAGTACCACTGTCTGGCTGACATGTTCCTTCCACAATTTTTAATAGCGACGACTTGCCCGCTCCGTTACGGCCAATTAAGCAAACACGTTCGCCCCCAGCAACCTGCAGCTTGACATTATCAAGCAGCGCATCCAGCCCAAAGGCGAGTGAAACATGATCAAGACTAATTAGATAACTCATTTGCTATTTTGCTGTGTAAAAGATAAACCTCGAGTGCGCGTTATTGTGCCGCTATTTTCCTTGAGCTCAACTTCCTTATTGGTGGTTGAGGTAGTAAATAGCAGCTGTCGCGCTTGCGAAGTATAGTTAGACATCGCCTCATAAAACGAGGAACTCATTGTCTTTGACCGGGATTTATAAGAAGTTAGCTGTTTTGCAGCAGGCGCCGTCACTTGAGCGTTCTCTAGCGCTATTTTGTTTCTTAGTTCTTCTTCGCGGGCGAGCGCATTTAACGTGACTTGCTTAGCTAATTCGGTAAAAAATTTCTTGTCTTGCTCATCGAGTATACATATATCATCATAAATTTCATGATCGGGATGCTGTTCTATTTTCATGGTACGCTGAATGGCAATCTGGTCTTCAAAAGCTGCATAAACTAGTACAGTTTGAGACTCAGCAAGATTTTTTTTCAGCAAGGCCATACTTTTAGCATAGTAAGCTGTTTTGATTTTTGATTGCGCCGCCCAATCTTCAAAAACATTTCTGTTATCATCTAATTCACTATTTAAACCATCGTCGTACTGATTCACTATTTTAGCGACTGGATTCCTTTGCTGAATTCGATCAATTGCATTTTCCATTTTCACAAACTGGGTTTCAAATTCCATTTTGATTGCCAAAGCTGATGAATTTACTATACCTGTTTGCTCATGCAACGTAACCAAAGGCGTCGCAACAGGCAGCTTGGCTGCAGCATAAGTCTGATCCATCTGCATGATCAGTTCGTGATATTTTTCGAGCATGACTTCCTGTGACTTCTTCTGCTGTTCTTCTAGGGCGAACTCGCTAATAGCTTGTTCCAATAACTTTAACTCCTTGTTCAGTTGAGCCAGATTTCTGCTCTGCTCATCCAATTTTTCCTCATATTGCGCGAGATGCTTTGCATGGTTTTTAGCTGCCAGTTCATACTCTGCATCTAGCTTTGCGAATTCATTGGATTCATCTTGGATTAACTCATCTAAAGGATGCCGGGTAGCACCATGACTGCGTTCTTTGATTTCATCCTTGTTTTGCTGCAACTGATTGAAATAAATTCCTGTTTTCTCGAGTATATTCCGTCGGCATTCCTCATCCATAAATTTAGCCAATTCAGAGCGGGACAAATATTCTCCCCCAAAGAGCAGTTGTATGACAGCTGCATCCACGTTTTTGCTAAAGCTCAGTAAAATACAATAGCCTTCACGTTCAACGTCCTGGACTTGTGTAATTCTGGCCAGGCTGCTGTAATCAATCTGTTCCTCGAGCAGATAAGATAAATAAAATGAAAGGGCAAAATTAAAACGATCTCTGCGCATAGCCGCATGTTTGGTATCGGATGCCGAGTTTGTGTGGGGGATAAACTCGATAATTAGATCCTTGCCATTGATTTCCAGTCGACCTGCATCATTTTCACCCGGACCCCACAGATTTAATAGTAATGGCATATTGGCTCCTCATTTTTTAATGCTCTTATACAATTTATTGTTAGCTCGAAAGCAAAGTTCTTTCAGCCCAAACTCTACTTATATAACAAGAAACACAAAAATACGAGTGTGTTATCAAGCAGGCTATTTACAATAAATAACTATTATTATCAATTAGTTATTTTGATGATCCTTTTCTTCGCAGGCGCTAAGCCACGCATTTTCTGCCTCTTCGACTGCGGCTTTGATGCGCGCCTGGGCCAACAAGTATTTTTGCAGCCGATCTTTATTCTGAGGCTCGTAGAGCGTCAAATCCGTTAACATTTCTTCAATTTGCGCCGTTTCTTTTTGTAATTTTGCCAGCTCATCTTCCAGTTTTTTTATTTTCTGCAGTAAAGGACGGCGGTGCTCTCGCTGTTTTGCTTCATGCTGACGTTGCGCTTTACGTGACTCTTCTGGTTTGTCTCGTGATCCCGATGTATCCGCGGTTTGCTGTCGGCGAAATTCGAATAGCCACTGCTGATAATCCTCTAGATTACCGTCAAAAGGCTGCAGCTTACCATTTGCCACTAGTAATAATTGGTCTGTGGTTGAACGCACCAAAAAGCGGTCATGTGTCACTAGAATCATCGCGCCTTCATATTCCTGCAAGGCAATGCTGAGTGCATTGCGCATGTCCATATCCAGGTGGTTGGTAGGCTCATCGAGCAGTAGCAAGTTGGGTCGCTGCCACACCAGGAGCGCCAGCGCAAGGCGTGATTTTTCGCCGCCTGAAAACTGTCCTACTGACTTTAATACCATATCGCCTGAAAATCCAAAACTACCCAGGTACTTCCTCAATTCCAGTTCAGGTACATTTTCTGCCAGCACACGCAAATGAGCGAGCGGTGATTCAGTAAGGTGCAATCTGTCAACCTGATGCTGGGCAAAATAGCCTATTTTCAATCCCGGGCCTGTCACTCTTTTACCACGAAGAGGGCTGAGTTCGCCCGCCAACAGTTTAATCAGTGTTGATTTTCCGGCACCATTTGGTCCAAGAATCGTGATTCTATCCTTAGGGGTAATGCTTAAATTGATATACTGAAGAATACATTTATCGCCATATCCTGCATCGGCTTTTTCAAGTGTCAACAAAGGATTTGGGCATTGTGCTGGCGGCCGGAAATGAAATTGAAAAGGTGATTCGGCTGAAACCGCACAAATCACTTCCATCCGTTCTAATGCTTTTAGTCGGCTCTGGGCCTGGCGCGCTTTGGAAGCTTTGTAGCGAAATCGATCCACAAAAGATTGCATATGCGCGATTGCTTTTTGCTGCTTTTCATATGCCGCTTGCTGCATGAGCAATTCATTGGCACGCAGCTTTTCGAAGGTAGAATAATTGCCGGTATACAATTTAAGCTGCTGGTGTGAAAGATGAGCAATGTGATCAACCGTCTGATCCAAAAAATCACGGTCATGGGAGATCAGTAATAAGGTTCCCGCATATTTCAAAAGCCATTGCTCAAGCCAAATGACGGCATCCAGATCGAGGTGATTGGTCGGTTCATCCAGCAACAGCACATCCGAGCGTGCCATCAATGCTTTTGCCAGATTCAGACGAACACGCCATCCACCAGAAAAATCACTCACTGCTTTTTGTTGTTCTTCCGGATTAAAGCCCAACCCATCCAAGATAATGGCTGCCCGACTGGGTGCAGTATAGCCATCAATAATGCTGAGCTTTTCGTGCAGCAGGGCGATCCGCGTACCATCATTTTTTGCTTCAGCCTCTTTTAACGCTGCTTGTAATTCACGCCATTCGATATCACCATCCAGAACAAAGTCCAGTGCTGACATGGATAAAGCGGGTGTTTCCTGGGCTACATGCGCAATGCGGATTTGCCGGGGAATTTCAAGCTCACCTTTATCGGCATGTAACGTCTGCAGCAACAAGGCAAACAAGCTGGATTTGCCAGAGCCGTTCGCCCCTATGATCCCAATACGCTGCTTGTGATAAATGGTCCAATTGACGTCCTGCAGCAAAATAGTCTGGCCGCGGCGCAAGGTGATGTTACGTAAGCTAATCATGGGTGGCAGTTACTTTAAATTATCAGTGCAAAGTATATATGAATACCAGATAGGAATGAACAGAGCCGCTCCTGGAAAAATACCGTGTGCTATAAGCTGGACTTCGGCTATTTTTGAAGGCGTTCACAAAACTATCCTCTTGAGCGAAGCGAGGATCTTCTTTTGTACATCGGGGAAAATCCTTCGAGCCAAAAACGCTCTCAGGATGACAGTATTATCGAACCAGCCAAAATCCAGATAAAAACATGGCTGCATAAAATATATGCAATTATTGAGCGGTGATTTGCAAAAGCCGGCGTCTTAACTGTCAGACGCCGGTGCTAACCAACTACGCTGAAGAACATTTTATAAAGGTCGCTGTATCGAGCGTATTAAGGTTCAGGTTAGAGGCGGATTCTTTGCTTGTTTCTGTATGCTTGCGTGAGGGCTTAGGCAAATCTTTTGCTAACATGAGCCAAGCGTCCACGACGGTGTCCGGATTAAGAGAAATAGATTGTATTTTTTCATCCAGCAGCCATTTTGCAAAATCAGGATGGTCTGAAGGGCCTTGCCCGCAAATCCCTATATATTTGTTTTTCTTATGACAGACAGAGATCACTTCGTGCAGTAATTTTTTAATTGCCTCATCCCGTTCGTCAAATAATGGCGCCACCAGGCTTGAATCCCGATCAAGTCCCAATGTTAATTGGGTTAGATCATTTGATCCGATGGAATAACCATCTATTAATTCTAAAAATTGCTCTGCGAGTAAAACGTTCGAAGGAATTTCGCACATCATATACAATTTCAATTCATTTCTACCGCGAGATAATCCGCATTGTTCCATCAATTCAATGGTTTTCTTTAACTCATCAACTGTACGCACAAAGGGAATCATTACCTGTGCGTTGGTCAAGCCCATGCCGTCACGAACGCGTTTCACAGCTTCGCATTCCAATTCGAAACAGCGCTGGAATTGCGGGCTGATATAACGTGAAGCGCCGCGAAAACCCAGCATGGGATTTTCTTCCTGCGGTTCGAACTGTGAGCCACCCAGCAGGTTGGCATATTCATTGGACTTGAAATCCGAAAATCGGAATATCACCTGCTTGGGATAGAAGGCGGCGGCGATAGTGGAAATCCCTTCGCGTAATTTTTCAATGTAGAACTCAACAGGGCTCGCATAAGCAGCTGTTCGCTGTCTAATTTGCTGCTTTAATTTTTTTGACAACTTATCAAAACTCAATAATGCATTGGGATGAATACCGATCATGTGAGCAATAATAAACTCCAATCGCGCAAGGCCCACCCCTTCATTGGGGAGAAACTGGGTTGTAAATGCCTTATCAGGATTCCCGATATTCAGGCAAAGTTTGACAGGTAATTCTGGCAGGTTCGCAACGCTGATTTGATTGATCGTGTATGGAATTTTTCCTTCATAAACGAATCCTGTCTGACCTTCAGCACAGGAAACGGTAACGATTTCATCATTTGAAATTTGACTGGTTGCATCTCCGCATCCCACAATGGCGGGAATACCCAATTCGCGCGCTACAATAGCAGCATGACACGTTCTTCCACCGCGATTAGTGACAATAGCAGAGGCAAGTTTCATGATAGGTTCCCAATCAGGGTCAGTCATATCCGTCACCAATACATTGCCAGGTTTCATGGAATGAATATTTTTGGCTTCCTTGATAACCTTGGCAGGGCCGTGTCCTATACGCTGGCCTACACTTTGTCCCTGTACCAATACCTTACCGGGCTTTGACAATTCAAAACGTTCCAGTATTTGTGTGTTTACATGCTGGCTTTTGACTGTTTCAGGACGCGCCTGCAAAATAAATATTTCACCGGTCAATCCATCCTTGGCCCACTCGATATCCATGGGTTTGCCATAATGTTGTTCAATTATCAGTGCCTGTTCTGACAACTTTCGCACCTCATCATCACTGATACAAAATTTATTACGCTTAGCTTCAGGTACAATAACACTTTTAATTGATTTCTTCGGATTCTTTTCTTTGGTATAAATCATCATGCTGTTTTTTTCACCGAGCTTGCGCTCAAGTAATGCAAACTTGCCCATTTGCAACGAAGGCTTGAATACAAAAAATTCGTCCGGATTAACCTTACCCTGCACAATAGATTCACCCAAACCATAACAAGCTGTAATCAGTATCACCTTGTCAAAACCAGATTCTGTATCCAGCGTGAAAATCACACCGCTTGCACCTTTATCACTGCGCACCATGGGCTGAATACCCACAGACATTGCGACTTGATGATGATCAAAGCCATGATGTATGCGGTAGGCAATGGCGCGACTGGTAAAGAGAGAGGCAAAAACCAATTTAACCGCATGTAAAACTGATTGAATACCTTTAACATTTAGGAACGTTTCCTGCTGTCCTGCGAATGAAGCGCTCGCCAAGTCTTCAGCGGTTGAAGAAGATCGAACAGCTACGGCAGCATTATTCAGCTTGGCGTATGCGGCTGTAATCTCCCGTTCAAATTCCTTATGGAGTGGTGTGGCAATGATCAATCGCTTGATTTCCGCGCTCGCTTTTGCAAGCGATTGCATATTTTTTATTTTGACGGAGTGAAGAATACGTAATATTTTTTTATCTAAATCACGTTGAGACAGAAAGTACTTATAGGCTTCCACGGTCGTTGCAAAGCCACCTGGCACTTTAATGCCGCCACGTGAAAGATGCTGAATCATTTCACCGGTCGAAGCATTTTTACCGCCTACAATGGCAAGATCTGCTAAGCTAACTTCCGCGAGATTAACAATATGTGTCATTGACTCGATTCCTTTCGATAAATTAATTTACTTTATCATTAGCAAATAACAAATAAAACAGGCTTTCCTCCTGAAAGCCCCTTGCGGAAACTTTTGTTTCCGCAAGCGCTCTTTTACTGAACTTTAATTTTTAAAGCGTCGTTCGAACGCAACGAATCGTTTTTCAAGCTCCCATTGCAGACTAGCTTTTTCGTTCGCATCCAAAAATACCCGGCAGGCCGAGGAAGGTTTATCTGAACCCAGGCTGTCTTTAGCGCAGACAGAAACCGGTTGACGGTAATCACGATCAGTCCATAAATTTTCGCCAGGGACGAATGCGTAAGCAATACTGTTACGCACCATATTTTTTAATGTGGGATAGGAAAGATGATAGGTAGTAACAGCCTTGACATATTCAGTCGTCAAATTACTTCTGCTGACACCTTCATCATCAGTCGACAACGCAACCGGTACGCCATAACGCAGGTAAAGCGGCAGCGGGTGTTCTTTACCTTGAATACCCAATATCCCTTCGTTACTGCTCAGGTTTATCTCGACCATGACGCCCTTATCTGCCATTTCTTTCAGCAATGAATAGGCTTTTGTTTCCTGCGCTATATCAACGCCGTGACCGATACGGTTAGCACCTGCCACTTCCACTGCATCAGTAATATGAAATTTCAAACCTTCGGGTGGGGCAAGCTGGTCATTCAACTCGCCTGCATGCAAACTGACACGGACATTAGGATAAATGTTATGTAAAAACTGTACCATTTGCATATGCAGGGCATAATCTCGCATGGAAATAACACCATCTTCCGGCTGCACCATATTGATGCCCACAACACGCGGGTCTTTGCTAGCAGCTTCAAAACCAGCAAGCAGTTGAGCAAATACCATTTCAGGCGGCTGTTCGCGTAATACCTGATAGAGATAACGTACTTTTAATCCACAGCCCGCTTTGGGATGTGTTGACTGGCAGGCAAGCAGTGAAGATTTTTGAGCCTCATCATCATTCAATCGCTTCGAAATGGACTGAATAATATTTTGAAAATCGGCTGCGAGCAGTTTGTCGCGCATGGCTGAAAAATCAGGATCCCAGCCTATCCGCTTGCCAAGCTTTCCAGATTCATTGTTGTCTGCTGTCACCATGAGTTCAACATACAATTCATTCTGCATCGCCGCACGTTGACTGATTTCAGCTAACATTTCACCGCTGTGTTTTCCAGTAATAACACCGAACTTTCCAAACGTTGCAAAGAAATGATCATGCCCGGATTCTTTTCCTGCCACAAAATGACGCATAGACCATGCATCAATAACAGCATCATATAAAGCTGGATCTGTCACAACAGTGTCTAGGCGGTCGCTTGCTGTGCATTGTGCATCAGCAAAAACAGCATAAGTTTGTCTGTTAATACAAAGATCATCGTTCTTGGCATACCGGATCAGGTTTTCTGCATAAGTAGCACCTGATGCATGATTATGCAGGTCGCCGCCTTTAGGCATACTACGCAAAAACACTGATAATGCATGTGGAGATGACTGGATGGATTCAAAATAATTTTCCACACTACTTTCAAGACTGGATTGAGCGGCAACGGGAAAACTGGTAAGTAAGAAAAAGATGGAGAAAACAAAAGCGAAAAATGGCCGGATTTGCATGTGTTTTACCTGTACCTTATTGTTTATTAATGTTTTTAATTTTCAATCTCCACCCATGATACAGGAATTTATTTGAACAGGCAAAATAGGCGCGATGGATGTAAAATGCCCGCGTGAAATGTACCCCTCTTAGTCATTTAACTTGCTCGCAAGAAGATTAATAATACCTGAGAAATCCTTTTCGCCAAATCCCTGATTAACATATAACTCATACAGCTCTGTCGCTACAGAGCCTAAAGGAATGACTGTATCCGTCGCTTCAGCGGCATGTTGCCCCAAACGCAAATCTTTCAGCATCATTTTGGCCATAAAACCGGGTTGATAGTCGCGATTGGCCGGTACATTCTCCAGAATGCCGGGCACAGGACAATAGCTAGTCATGGACCAGCATTGTCCAGATGCATTGGAACTAATTTCAAAAAATTTCTTGGGATCAAGGCCGAGCTTTTCCGCTAAAGTAAACGCTTCACATACGCCAATCATGGAAATGCCCAGCAAAAGATTATTGCAAATTTTGGCGGCCTGACCGCAGCCTTCGGGTCCCGCATGCACTATTTTTTTGCCTATCGCTTTTAAGATGGGTTGCGCACGTTCAAAATCCGCTTTATTACCACCCACCATGATCGTTAAAGTAGCGGCTTCTGCTCCTGCTACACCGCCTGAAACAGGCGCATCCAGCATGGCGATATGCAGTTTTTGTGCTTCCTCGTGCAGCAAGTGAGTAGTAGAGATGTCAATGGAAGAGCAATCAATATAAAGTAAGCCGGGTTTGGCATGTGAAAAAATGCCATCGTGACTCATGCAAATCTCGCTGACCTGCTGGCCCGTTTGCACACTGGTAATGATCACATCCGCATTTTCGGCCAAGGCAGCGACAGATTCTGCAGCAATTGCGCCATAGTGGATAAGATCTTGCATGGCTTCTGTCACTACATCATATATATGCAAAGTAAATCCCGCCTTCAGCAAATTCAGAACCATGGGATGACCCATATGTCCCAGCCCGATAAATCCGATCGTAGTCATGTTCATGTCCTTGGAAACCAGCGTTGTGTCACTGTCTTTAGTTTAGTATAAAACCGCACTGCTTCCGATCCATACATACCTATATCTGAAAAAATGGAACGCTTCCACCCGCCAAAACTTTGATAAGCAACGGGCACAGGTACCGGCACATTAATGCCCACCATACCCGCCTGCACTTTTTCGGCAAAGGTGCGGGCAGCATAACCATCGCGTGTAAAAATCGCCGTTCCGTTGCCGTATTCATGCTCATTTACCAGTTTAAGCGCGGTGTTAAGATCCGGTGTGCGCACGATTGAAAGAACAGGACCAAAAATTTCTTCGCGGTAAATACGCATGGACGGTTTAACATGATCGAAAAGCGTCCCGCCCATAAAAAATCCGCTTTCAAAATTTTTAGGTTTGTATTCACTGCCATCAACTACCAGCGTCGCACCCTCCTGCTTGCCAATATCGATATAGGATTTTACTCGCTCCCAATGCTGCTGCGTGACCAAAGGCCCCATCTCTACGCCGGCTTCGGTTCCGGGTCCAATTTTAAGCTGCTCAATTCTGGGTTTCATCTTGGCAATTAATGCGTCAGTAAATTTTTCACCGATAATGGTCGCAACGGATAACGCCATGCAACGCTCGCCAGCTGATCCATAGGCTGAAGTCACGAGTGCGTCCGCAACCTGATCCGGATCAGCGTCCGGCATGACAATACAATGGTTTTTGGCGCCGCCAAATGCCTGTACTCGTTTGTTATGTATCGTAGCTGTTTGATGCACATGTTCGGCCACTGCGCTTGATCCAACAAAACTGATCGCCTTGATGCCTGGATGCATCAAGAGCGCGTCGACTGTTTCTTTGTCACCATGAACCAGATTGATAACGCCTTTGGGCACGCCTGCCTCCATGGCAAGCTCAATCAATCGCACAGAGCAGGACGGATCTTTTTCCGATGGCTTTAAAATAAAGGTGTTACCGCAAGCAATCGCCATGGGAAACATCCAGAGCGCGATCATGGCAGGAAAATTAAAGGGCGTAATGCCTGCACACACTCCAAGCGGCTGATGCAACGAATAGCAATCCATGTCTTTTGCTACTTCTTCCGCAAAGCTGCCTTTGAGATGGTTAGGGATGCCGCAAGTATAATCCACTACATCAATGCCACGCTGCACAGATGCTTTTGCTTCAGCCAATGTCTTGCCGTGTTCCTGTGTCACCAGCTTGGCAAGTTGATCAATGTTTTGATCAAGCAGGAATTTATACTGAAACAAAATTTTTGCACGTTGCGGAGGCGGGGTCGTCGACCATGTTTCAAAAGCAGACTGTGCTGCCTTCACTGCTTTATCCACCAACAGCTGATCTGCAACACCAACATGTCCAATCACTTCACCTGTCGCTGGATTATAAATATTCAGATTCCGCTCTTTTATTACGATGGGTTGTCCATTAATAATGTGTGGTACATCGTACGGCATAATTCCTTTTCCCTGGATAATGTGATCCCTCCAAACGGGATAACAAATGTGATTTCAAATAAGATGGCAGCAACTCCAACTATAATAACGAATATTCACCGGGAGTAAATAGCTGCCAATACAAATTCAATCCATATATCTTATTCAGGCAGTGGTGTGTGATGATAGTTTATTCATTAATTCTTTCGTATTTACAATGTTAGCATACTGTCTCAGAATTTGAATAGCTGCACGGTGCATTTCATTTTCATTCGCATAAGGGAACGAACGAGAAGCTGTCGCATCCTCAATCAGTGTAAATTTGAATCCGCGGTGAATGCCGTCAATGATAGTACAGAGGCAACACATGGATGAACCATATCCGATAACAACGATCTCTTCCGGCTGCATTTGATTGAGTTGTTCTGCAAAAGCAGGGGATGAAAAACAACTGTATCGATTCTTAATAAATGTTTTTTCACCTGCGGCAGGTTCAAATCCTGGGATGAAATCACTGAATGCACTTTCTTGCGCAAAAATATCGCCGCCGTCCCGATAATGTTTGATATGCCACACCGGGATTTGTTTTTCACGCGCGGCCTCGATCAAACTTTTTGCGTTTTTTAAAGAAGGGGCGATACCCTTAATGTAAAATGGCCTGCCTTCAGCTATATATTCCTGCTGAATATCGATTACAATCATCAACTGCTTCATATTCATTCCTCGTTTTATGTGTATTAATATAAGGTTGACAGCATACTTGCATCAAACTGTTGAACAGGATGTTGATGTCTGAGCAAATTAACCAGATCAGGATTTGCAATAAAAGGCCTGCCGAATGCGACAAGGTCGAATGCATTATTGTCTATTCCCGCTTTAGCACCTTCCTGCGAATAATTGCCGCAGGCAATTAATGTTCCTTTATAAAAGGAACGTATAAACGCTGTCGTTGTGCTATTACCTAATTCAGAATACGTTCTGGTATTGTCATCGTCGCCGGTATGAACATAAGCAATGGAAAATACATTTAATGCTTTCAACAAGTATTCAAATACTAGACTGTCTCGTGCATCGCCTATTATTTCATTCAAATAAGCACCGGGGGATAATCGAATCGCCACCCGTTCATATCCGATGGCTTCGCCGCAGGCTTTAACGACTTCCAGTGCAAAGCGCGCCATATTGTTGGGCGAGCCGCCGTAGCGATCTGTTCGATGGTTAGTGTGATAATGCAGAAACTGATCGATCAAATAACCATTTGCACCATGAATCTCGACACCGTCGAAACCGGCCTCTATCGCATTTTTGGCGGCTTGCGCATAACTTGCGATCAGATCATTAATTTCAGCCAGTGTAACGGCGCGTGATTCCCCATGTGTCATCCCTTCACCCCGTTTCACCCGGCCCATCATCACAGTTGCAGACGGCGCAAGCGGCAATTCGCCATTCAGATAGGATGGGTGGCTAACCCGGCCCACATGCCAGATTTGCATGAATATCACACCCCGTTTCGCGTGCACCGCATCCGTCACGCGCCGCCAGCCATTGATTTGCGCCTTCGTATAGATACCGGGAACAGCAGGATAGCCCTGAGCATCAGGGCGGATGATCGTGCCTTCTGTCACAATCAATCCAGCATCGGTACGTCTAGCATAGTATTCCGCCATCTGTGCAGTAGGCACAAACTGATCCGCTGCCATACTGCGCGTCATGGGTGCCATGACAATTCGGTTCTTTAGCACAAGCGCTTGGTTTAGCTGATAAGGGCTAAAAAGACTGTTATTGTTATTCATCTCCGCTCCTTTATAGGTTTATAGCTATATTTAAATATCGAAAAATCTCAATATAATAAGGCAAAAATTTTATATTAATTCATGCCTTAACATTGCAATCCATTCCTTAATGGTCTTTTCATTCAGCTTGCAATAAGTCCATTGGCCGGAACGCTCCATAGTAATCAACCCCGCCTGTTGAAGCAGTGAAAGATATTGTGAGATGGTCGATTGGGAAAGTCCCGCCTTCTTCTCAATTAAACCAACACAGACGCCATCCTTTTCAACGTCACAATGCGTTGAGACAAAATGTTTTCCAGGCTCCTTCAACCACTTAAGGATATTCAGGCGCGTTTCGTTCGATAAGGCTTTAAAAATAGTAATGACATTCATATCGTTATTATATCGGGATTTTGCAATATGTCAATTATAGCTTTCACTTCATCCTTATGACTAAGTGTTATACAATATGCCTTTCCGTGTGGCGGAAGACGACTGAATCGATCAACTGTAAAGTGCGTAAGACATGATATCTTCGACGACCCATCCATCCCAGCCTGTGCTTGGTCTCTTATTTGTGGCCACACTTGCTGCTATCAGCTATTCCATTATGACCCTGCCTTGGCTCGCTGCCACTGGTATCAGTTCGCTTGTGATTGCTATTTTGCTGGGTATGCTGTTTGGCAATGCCTTACCGTATCCTGGTTCCTGGTCTCCCGGTATTCAATTCGCCGCGAAGCGTTTATTACGCACAGCAATCATGCTATATGGCTTTCGTATCAGTTTTCAGCAGATCGCTTCCGTAGGCTTAGAGGCGCTGTTGCTGGATATATTTGTTGTCACTTTCACGCTTGGCGCAGGTTATTTGTTGGGTAGAAAAGTGTTTAAACTCGATCCTGACTTATCACTGCTCATCAGCGCCGGTGCCGCTATTTGCGGTGCTGCTGCAGTGCTTGCTGTTGAAGATATTTTAAAAAGCGATTCCTATAAGGCGGCGGTTGCTGTCGGCACAGTCGTCCTTTTTGGCACAGCTTCCATGTTTCTTTACCCCTTGCTTCAGCATGCTGGGCTATTTGGTTTTAGCAACAATCAATTCGGGATTTTTGCCGGCGCAAGTATTCATGAAGTAGCACAAGCATTAGTCGCTGGCGCTAATATTAGTGCTGAAGCTGGTAAAATCGCCGTGATTGTCAAAATGATTCGCGTGCTATTGCTGGTTCCCGCGCTCATCTTGCTTTCTCTTTTACTCAGCCGCACTTCGAGACAGGCAGAGAATAACAGCAAAACCCGGCTAACTATTCCCTGGTTTGCCATTGGCTTTGTTCTGGTGATTGCCTTTAATTCACTGAATCTCTTATCGGCTCAACTCATCAACGTGATCAACCAAATCGATATTATTTTGTTGACCATGGCCATGGGAGCGATCGGCATCGAAACGAAATGGAACAAAATTAAAAAAGTAGGGTTAAAGCCTCTTTATCTCGCAACGATGCTTTTTATCTGGCTACTTGCGAGCGTTTTTGTCATCGTCAAATGGACATAATCCCATCAGGCGCGAGCTCGCTATCTGCTATTTCAGTTTTTCCTTTTGCCAGGCAGTCATGCCACCATCCAGTGATTTCACCGACTTGAAGCCAGCGCTCAATAAAAATTGTAATGCGGTCATACTCTTGCCGCCCGACGTGCAATAAGTCACTACCATTTTATTAGGGTCCAGCTCCTGAAAGCGGTTTGGCAATTCTTCCAGTGGAATCAGCGTGCCGCCAATGTTAAATGCCTGGTGTTTTTCAGGTGTCCTGACATCTACCAGTTGAATATCCTGATTGTTTTCTAAAGCGTGACTCAGCTCGCTAGGTGAAATAATGTAGTCATTCATTTTAACGTCTCTCTGCTGCCTTTCAATTTTTGAAGGCCTCATCATACGATATCTTTTGCAGGTTTCACAATCCGGATTATGCGATAAACTGAATTCACGAAACTGCATGGTTAGCATATCAACCATCATGACGCGACCCGCGAGTAAAGTACCCTGCCCCACAATCCATTTTATTATTTCAGCTGCCTGAATCAGGCCCAGCAAGCCAGGCAATACACCCAGCACACCGGCCGTACGGCAATCCGGCAGCATGCCGTTTTGTGATGTTGCAGGAAAAAGACACTGGTAGCACGGTCCTTCATCGCCAAGAAAAATAGAACACTGCCCTTCGAACTCATGAATACTCGCAAACACAAAGGGTTTGCCCAACGCAACACAATGCTCATTGATAAGATAGCGTGCAGCAAAATTATCGGTACAATCAGCCACAATATCAAATTGATCAATCAGCGCAGGTGCATTGGTTGAATCCAGTTTTTCATTATACGTCTTGATCTCGCATGCGGGATTGAGCTTCATCAGCTGCGTTTTAGCGGCGCAAACTTTCTGCTCTCCTACATGCCTATCCTGATAAAGAATTTGTCTCGGCAGATTGCTTATTTCTACTGCATCGTGATCGATAATACCGATCGCACCTACACCCGCTGCCGCAAGGTAAACGAGCAGAGGCGAACCAAGACCGCCAGCGCCCACACATAATACGCGCGCTTTTTTTAATTTTTGCTGGCCTTCCACGCCTATATTTTTTAGATGGATTTGCCTGATATAACGGTTAAATTCCATTTCAGTCAACGGCATTGATAATGATCCACTATTTGTAATAATTTTCGGGTGGAGGCAATGGGGTCCTCCGCTTTAGTAATCGCCGAAATCATGGCGACGCCGCTCACGCCTGTCGCAAGGACATTGTCAATATTTGCCCTGTTAATTCCGCCTATTGCGACCAAAGGATACTGATTTAACAGGCTGCACCAGTTTTTTAAATTCAAAATTCCTTGTGGAGCAAAGGACATCATCTTACTCGTTGTAGGAAAAATGGGACCACAGGCAATATAAGAAGGTTGAATAGCGTGTGCTCTTGCTACTTCATAATAACAATGGGTACTAACGCCCAAACGTAAGCCCGCCTCATTTATTTTTTTTATATCTGCCAACTGTAAATCTTCCTGCCCCAGATGCACGCCGTAAGCGCCAAAGGCAAGCGCTTTTTCCCATTCATCATTAATAAAAAGGCGCGCTTTGTATTTTTTTGCCAAAAGAATGCTGCGTTGAATTTCTTTTTCCAATGTCTTGCCAGTTTGATGCTTGATTCGCAATTGGATAGTCGTAACGCCCAATGGCAATAAAGTTTGCAACCAGTCACTACTGTCAACAATAGGATACAAGCCAAGTGGTCTCGGTCCGCAATCAGGAAAAGACGCTGCAACGAGGCTAAGCGGCTTTTTGGACACGCGAGGCAAATCCATTTCACACGTTGGCCAGCTTGTTTGCTGCACTAAATCCGTCCTTGTCCACAATGTTTGAGCTAGACGGATTTCCCTATTGATGTACATTTTTGCCATGACAATGGCATCTTTCATTTCATGATTAAGCGCAAGAGCTGCAGCAATAGCAGAGGACAATACACAGCCAGACCCGCGGTATTTTTTTTGCGGATAACGGTCGCTTGCCATCCAAAAAGATTCGCTGCCATTCGTCCAATAGTCCTGGCTCAGCGCGTCATGATCAACGTGCCCGCCTTTAATTAAAATATTTTTGACGCCCAGCGAAAGTATCTCTCGCGCCGCTCTTTCTATATCTTGATGGGAATGAATCCGACAACCCAGTATGGCTTCCGCCTCAGGCACATTCGGCGTCAACAGGTCAAGGTATGGAAACAATTGTTTTAACTGCGACAGATACATTCGAATACTGCCTCTGAACAAAGGCTTGCCAGAGGTTGCCACACACACGGGATCCAACACACTCTGGCCATCATACAGCTTCAAAAAACGGGCGATGCAATTCACCGCTCCCCTGCTACCGAGCATGCCGATTTTCACTACCTTCGCGGGCAACTCGGCAGTGAGCGCGGTAAGCTGTGTATCGATGTGATGTGGCGGCAAATAATGTGTTGCAGTTAGGATATTTGAATTCTGAGAGGTAACAGCAGTCACCACTGAAGCGCTCCGGACGCCAAGCCGCTCAAGCACACGCAAATCAGCCTGCATGCCCGCGCCACCGCTCGGATCCGAACCTGCAATGGTCCAGACGATGGGTTTCATCATGCCTGCGCTTCCTGGTGCCAAAAAGGCGTATCAAGCAGAGATGTGCTGGGATGCGCCATGTTCCTTTCTGGCATCATGCCAGATTCATATGCTGCCCGCCCGGCGATCACCGCATGCTGAAATGCTGTTGCCATACGGACAGGATCATTTGCCAATGCGACGGCCGTGTTTAATAAGACTGCGTCAAAGCCCAGTTCCATGGCTTGGGTTGCGTGGGAAGGTTTGCCAATGCCTGCATCCACGATTAATGTTACTTCAGGAAGACGTGTGCGAAGCATTTCTAACGAATAAGGATTAACAAGGCCTTTACCGGAACCAATGGGTGCGCCCCATGGCATTAAAATCCGACAACCGACATCCATTAGGCGCTTACATAAAACCAGATCGTCCGTGCAGTAGGGAAACACTTCAAATCCCTTATGAATCAGCATACTCGCTGCTTTAACGAGTTCAAAAGGATCAGGCTGCAAATTATAATCGTCGCCAATCACTTCCAGCTTGATCCAGTGTGTCTGAAAAATTTCTCTGGCCATTTCTGCTGTGGTAATCGCATCCTGTGCGCAGTGACAACCTGCCGTGTTCGGCAGTAAATGGCAGCCTGATTCCTTTATATATTGCCAGAATGCACTACCGCTTTTTTCCTGCGGCGATTGGCGACGCAGTGAAACAGTAATCACATTTGCACCAGAAGCATGAATGGCGTCACGCATCGTCTGCAATGAAGGATATTGTGCGGTGCCTAACAGTAATCGACTGGAAAGTATTTCATCCGCCAATTTCCACATACTAACCTCCCTGCATGGGAAAAATAATTTCGATTTGATCGCCTTCTTGTAAAAAAGTAATGGCGTGCTCACTACGCGAAACAAAGCGCCGGTTAAGCGCGACAGCAAAATACGTTTCCTGGTAACCCTGCGCATGCAATAACGCTGCCAATGATAAATTGGATTCCACTGTGATTGCTTGCGCATTAAGCTGCACATTAATCATCGTCGCTCCTCCAGAGTTGTGGATAAGATAAAGCTGTTATGCCCTGCTCCGTGTACCGCCTGATTTCTGCCGCGAGTAGTGGTGCAAGCAAAAATCCGTGCCTGTAAAGACCATTTATGGCAATTAATCCATCACGATAACGAATAGCAGGTAAATAGTTGGGTAAAACCGGGCGGCAATGCGTCACCGTTTTTTGAATGCGTGCTTCCGCAAATCCGGCATGCAAATAATAAGCTGCCGTTAATAACTCCAACATAGATCGCACTGAAATAGGGCTCGTGTCTTCAGCGTGAATTTCACTGGCGCCCACCAGATAAAGATTATGTTCTCTAGGGACAACATACAGACTATATCGTGGATGTAAAAACCGAACAGGACGATGAAGATGCACATCGGGTGCATGTAGCCAGAGGAGTTCACCGCGTATCCCTTGCAATTTACCAAATGCTGATTTGGCACCTAAACCACGGCAATCGAACACTTTATCAAAACGCATCTGCGTGCCGCCTACCCTGACTTGATAAGGCCTGACCTCATCGACAAAGGTATGTGTATGCCATGCAACCTGATGTTGGCGCAGATAATCCGCAAGTTTTGTAAATATTGCCTGATTGTCTAAATGGGCTTCATTTGGAAAATAATAAGCATGCTCAAATTTCGTCATCTCGGGCTCCAGTTGCTGCAGAGTAGATGGCTGCAATTTCTGGTAATGATGTGCACCTATTTTTTTCTCTATGCACGCCATAAAACGTAGCAATTCCGCCTTGTCTCGGGGATGCGACACAACAAGGCTGCCGCTCTTGCGAAAATAAAGTGCGGGATCAAGTTGATCAATAATCGTCTGCCAATGGTTGTGAATACTCTCTTGACCCATGTGACAGACAAGTAAATCGGATCGTTCCAGCTCGGATACAGGCGTGAGCAACCCAGCGGCGGCCATACTACAACTCTTGTTACCATCGTCACTGTCCTGATCAAACAAGACAATACGATAGCCTGCATTACAAAAGGTAAAAGCAAGCAGTCGCCCCATAATACCTGCGCCTACAATGGCAATTTTCATGCGTTTGCCTTTGCGTAGTCACGCAGTTCATGAGAAAGCTGCATCGAACAGAATTTTGGGCCACACATCGAACAAAAATGCGCGATTTTGGCTGATTCCTGCGGCAATGTCTGATCATGATAAATGCGCGCTGTATCAGGATCCAATGCAAGATTAAACTGATCTTCCCAACGGAATTCAAAACGGGCTTTAGATAACGCATCATCCCGTGCGCGAGCTGCCGGATGCCCTTTCGCTAGATCGGCCGCGTGGGCGGCAATTTTATATGCCATGATTCCCTGTTTAACATCTTCCTTGTTCGGTAATCCTAAATGTTCCTTGGGTGTCACATAACATAACACGGCAACGCCATGCCATCCCATAATCGCCGCGCCAATTGCGCTGGTAATATGATCGTAGCCGGGTGCAATATCCGTCGTCAGCGGACCCAGAGTATAAAACGGTGCTTCTGCGCAATAATCTAATTGTTTTTCCATATTCACCTTGAGCAAATGCATGGGCACGTGGCCTGGACCTTCAATCATGACTTGCACATCATGCTGCCAGGCAAGCTGAGTTAGTTCGCCCAAGGTTTTTAATTCTGAAAATTGGGCTTCATCATTTGCATCCGCAATAGAACCAGGACGTAATCCATCGCCGAGTGAAAAGCTGACGTCATAAGCCCGCATGATTTCGCACATTTCATCAAAATGTGTATAGAGAAAGTTTTCCTGGTGATGCGCAAGACACCATTTTGCCATGATCGAACCGCCGCGTGACACGATACCTGTCACACGATTTGTCGTCAGCGGAATATAGCGCAGCAAAACGCCTGCATGAATCGTAAAAAAGTCAACGCCCTGCTCTGCTTGTTCAATGAGTGTATCGCGAAAAATTTCCCAGCTCAGGTCTTCTGCAATGCCGTTTACTTTTTCTAGCGCCTGATAGATAGGCACCGTGCCAACGGGAACGGGGGAATTACGAATAATAAAATCCCGAATCGCATGAATATTCTTTCCTGTTGAAAGATCCATGACCATGTCAGCACCCCATCGTGTCGCCCAGATGAGTTTCTCAACCTCCTCTTGAACAGAAGAGCTGACTGGTGAATTACCGATGTTGGCATTAATCTTTACAAGAAAGTTGCGCCCCAACACCATCGGCTCAAGCTCAGGATGATTGACGTTGGCCGGAATAATGGCGCGACCATGCAGAATTTCACTGCGCACAAATTCAGGTGTAATCCATTCTTGATGATTACGGTTCTGATTTTCGCGTAGGGCAGCAAATTCCATTTCGGGTGTAATGATGCCGAGCTTGGCATAATGCAATTGGGTTACTCGATGGCCCGCCTTTGCTTTTCGAGGTGTGCGCTGTAATTTGGCAGCCTGCAGTTGCGCTGTTTTATTCAGGTCGCTATAACCATTGTCTTGTGCAGTAAGTGATCTTCCTTCATAAGGCGTTGTATCACTCCGTTCCATAACCCAGCTTGATCGGATATCGGGCAGGCCCGACAAAATATCAATCTCACAACCAGCATCCGTATAAGCGCCGGAAGTATCATATGCGCAAAGTACTGCGCCATTCGTTAATGATATTTCTCGCAGAGGAACACGTATATGAGGATGAATCCGGCCATGAATATATTTTTTTCTAGAACCGGAAAGTGATTGGCGCAAATGAGGATCTATTTGCATGTGGCGCTCCCTTTATTGAATCATATTCAGCCAGGAGCGCACGCAAGAATAGTCACAAAACCGAAAGTTTTTGCATGTCTAGTCACATTCCCTACGCAGGCCCTAGCCCGATCAGGTTCAAAGGGACTCTCTCAGCTTCAGGAAAACCTGAAGCACCCCTAGTGAACAAGCGCACACATTTAAACATAATTTTTTTTTAGAATCCAGTTAATCCAATTGGAGCACTACCCGCTTTTAGCAGCTAGAGTAACTTTTTTTCCAGAACAAGGGGAACCCGCTCTTTCACCGGCTTGTTCTGCGACAAAAACCAAGTCGTTTCTTTGCAAAAGGAGCAGCAGAGAATGGTTACTCTTGCTGCTAAAAACGGGTCATGCTCCCATCGCAATCTATCGCGCGTGTTGGGTAGGAATCCTGCACCCTCTTTCCACTATTTTGAATACACTGATAATGACAGCATTCAGTGACAAGT
>Ga0065721_10050073_pt1 | contig 23540 bp, 12 predicted proteins | sample Mesricmetagenome_FD_59108 | JGI IMG/M metagenome (GOLD analysis project Ga0065721, IMG submission 59108) | Mesophilic microbial community from rice straw/compost enrichment Sample: eDNA_1 v2 (version 2) | ecosystem: Engineered > Solid waste > Grass > Composting > Bioreactor | place: USA: Davis...
TATTCGGGATGGTGTGCGTGTTTTTCGCCCTGTTCACCAGCACGCGCGGCGAAAGAGTGTTGTTCAGCCTGTTCGGCTCCGTTCCGTTCTGGCTGTATCTTCGCATTCAGATGGTTTCGGCGCTTGGCGCAGGCATGGGATTTCTCCTGTACGTGTATACGGCGTTCCGTCCGTTTTGCTCCCGATGGTTGATCCGGATCGGGGTGGTCGTCGGGATGGTTCTGGCGGTCTGGGCGATCGGCTTCATTCCCCGGTTCGCGACGGATCTGTTCCGGCGACTGGTCACGATCTACGCCACTTTCCCGCTGCTGTATGCGATTTATGTATTCGTCCTGGCGGCTTTCCGCAAAGTGGAGGGAAGCCTGTACCTGGCCGTCGCCGCGATCGCCCTGAACGTCTATGCGCTGGTGCAAAATCTGAACGTTTATTTCGCCGTACCGGTTGATTCGGTGCCGCCGTTCGAACCGTTCGTGTTCCTGCTGATGCTGGCTTTGCTCATGTCGCTTCGGTTCTCCAACGCGTTCCGGAAAATCGAAGAGCTGTCCGTTCAATTGTTGAAAGCGGACAAGCTGAAAGACGAGTTTCTGGCGAGAACGTCGCATGAGTTCAAGTCGCCGCTGCACGGCGTCATGCATATCTCCAGGTCGATGCTCGACGATTCCCGTCATCCGCCGACGGCGGAGCAGCGCGAGAAGCTGCAATTGATTGCGAGCATCGCCGGCAGGCTTTCGCAGCTGGTGTACGATATTCTGGATTTTTCCAAGCTGAAGCAAGGCGAATTGTCCGTTGATCCGACGCCGATCGATGTCCGTTCGGCCGTCGAGATGCAGGTGCGCATCTATTCGTTTCTGTGCGCGGACCGCAACAATCGGCTCGAGAACCGCGTCCCCGAACATTTGCCCTATGCGCTTGCCGATGAAAGCCGGTTCAGCCAGATCGTCGGCAATCTGCTCGACAACGCGGTCAAGCATACGGAGAACGGAAGCATCGTCGTCACAGCGGCGGAGAATCGCGGCATGATTGAAGTTTCGGTCCAGGATACAGGGGAAGGCATCGAAGCGCAGAACATTCCGCACCTGTTCGAAGCGTTCCAATCGTTTGACGCGCCGATGGAGCGCCGCGGCTTCGGGCTCGGGCTGTCCATCGTCAAACAACTGGTTGAACTGCAACACGGAACGATATCGGTATCTTCGACGAAAGGCGCCGGCACGACGTTCACGTTCACCCTGCCGATCGCAGGCAGCGGCGGGAAACCGGAAACGGCTTCCCGGGCAAGCGGACATCCGGTCAAAGCGCCGGAGTACGCGCTCGCGACGCCTTATTATTTGAATCAAAAAGGGAAGCACACGGTTCTGATCGTGGATGACCAATTCCTGAATCTGAAAGTATTGATGGATGCGCTGGAGCCCCTTGGCTATAACGTCATTGCCGTCAAAAACGGCTACGAGGCGCTCGAGCAAATCGGCAAACCGAACAAGATCGATCTCGTCGTTCTCGACCTGATGATGCCGGGCCTGTCGGGGTACGAAGTGTGCCAGGAGATCCGCAAAAGCTGGACGCTGCCGGAGCTTCCCGTGCTGATGGTGACGGCGGCCATTGGGCCTCAGGACAAGGTGGCGGCGTTCGAGGCGGGTGCGAACGACTTCTTGCCGAAGCCGTTCGATCTGGCAGAGCTGAAGGCGAGAATCGGCAGCTTGCTGGCGATGAAGGAGTCGCTCGCCAAGGCGGTCGATCTGGAGGTGGCGTTTCTGCAATCGCAGATCAAGCCGCATTTTTTGTACAACGTCTTGAACAGTATTGTCGCTTCCAGTTATACGGATGCGGAACGTTCGCGAAAATTGACGACGGATCTGGCCGATTATTTACGCGGCAGCTTCCGCTTCAGCAATGCGGAGCATCGGATCACCTTCGAAGAAGAGTTCAGCCTGATCCGGACTTACGTCGAAATTGAAAAAGCGCGCTTTAAGGATCGCTTGCAATTCGAATATGACATTGCGGAAGGGATGTTCCGGGTGAGCCTCCCTCCCCTGCTGCTTCAACCGCTCGTCGAAAACGCGATTCGGCACGGGATCGGCCATCGGATCGAAGGCGGAACGGTCAAATTGTCAGCTTTTGAAGCGGAGGGCGAATACCGGTTTGTGATTGAAGATAACGGCGTCGGCATCGAGAACGGGTTGCTCAGTCAACTGCCGGTTTCCGGTTCGGACAGGCGTCAGGGCGTCGGTCTGCTGAATATCAACAAGCGGTTGAAATACGAATACGGCACGGGGCTGCAGATGGAAAGCGAGCCGGGCCGGGGAACGAAAGTGACGGTGCGGATTCCGGCGGAGTCGGCGTGAACGGATGTTTTTAAGGTTTTTTTAAGGTGTCGTTTCGTATAATCCAAAATGACACAGTCTCTGTCGAATTTTGGAGGTGCGAAACGAAATGAGCAAAAACTTTGTACAGCGAATAGTATTGTCGGCATGGGTGCGTCTATCCCTGGCGACATTGATCGCCATCAGCGGGATGTTCCCGGTGCTGCAGACGATGCGGGTGCAGGCCGCGCCGGATCCGGCCTTCCATGTGTCGGTGACCGGTAACGTCTACGGTCTGCGTGCGTTAAGCGTGGAAGACGGAACGATAGATCACCCGTATATCGTGACGAATGCGGAACAACTGGACGCGGTCAGGAACGACTTGAACGCGTATTATGAGCTCGGGAGCGACATCGATCTGTCCGGGATTGCCAATTGGAGACCGATCGGCTTGGGCGATTTCGGTCTGGCATCGCCGTTCACCGGACATTTTGACGGGCAAGGTCATACGATTTCGGGACTGAAGATCTCGGATAACGGTTTCGGCAACGTCGGTTTGTTCGCGGTGATCGGAGGCGGCGGGGTTGTTCAAGACCTGGTCTTGTCCGACGTTCATGTTGCGAAGTCGGGCTTCTTAGGCGACACGGGTGCCTTAGCCGGCCAATTGTCTGGCACGGCGAGCCATATTCGGGTATCTGGAGGGACCGTTGCAGGCATCAATAACGTAGGCGGACTTGTGGGGTCGACCTACGCCGGGGCCTTCATAGAGACGAGCAATACCGAGGTGCGTGTAGAAAGTGACGCGAGTAGCTCCGGCAATAATGCTGGAGGGCTTGTCGGTTCTTTAACCGGCGGCACGATCAACGCGTCTTGCTCGACGGGCGAGGTCGTAGGATACTATTACGCCGGTGGGCTTGCGGGGATGATTAGGGACAGCGAGATCAATGCGTCTTGCTCGACGGGCGCGGTCAGCGGGAGCTACGACGTCGGAGGACTTGTGGGGATGATCGAGAACAGCGCGATCAACGACAGCTATGCGACAGGTGACGTCTCGGGAACGGACAGTTTTGCTATGGGCATCGGCGGGTTGATCGGCGGGGTCAGTTGGACGGGGCATTCCACCGCCACGAACGTATATGCTTCAGGGGAAGTGGAAGGCCCTGAGGGCAGCATGACCACCGGGGGACTTATTGGCGATAAGTTTGCCGGAGCTACGCTGACTTCCGCATTTTACGACAAGGAAAATACCGGCCAATCCGATCGAGAGGAAGCCTCCGGAACGCCGGTGACCTCTGCCGACATGGCCAAGGAGACGACCTTCGCCGGGTGGGACTTTGACACGCTGTGGCATCTGGACGACCGGATCGGATCGCCGACCTTCCTGCGGGACGACAACATGGCACCGATCATGAGCGGCGCAAAGATATCGAATGATACGCCGAATCAGGTTTCCGTTTATTTCCCCGAGACAATCGAAGCGGAAGAAGCGGCGATTGCGCGGTTTCACGTTTCTGTGAACGGTGACGAAGCACTGATTGCCGGAACGCAGCTGAACGGAAAAGAGCTGCTGCTGACGCTGGGGGAACCGGTGTTGAACGGTCAAACCGTTACGGTCGCCTATACGGACGGCGATCCGGCCGTCACAGACAAGGCACACAATCGGATGGCGAACGGAACGATCCAGGCTGACAATGAGGTGGAGCCTCATGTGGCCATCGTTTCGTACGCCCCGGCGGACAACGCGACAGGAGTTGCGGTGGACGAAAAGCTCGTGCTGACGTTCAACGATTCGGTGGAAGCCTTGCCGGGCAAATTCATCTATCTGATGACGGAAGGGGGCGCGGTTGTCGAAAAGATTGAGGCGAACTCCCCCAACGTGCAGGTCATGGGTAAAGTTGTTACGATCAAGCCTGCTGCTAACCTGCTGCCCTTGGAGGGGTATTACGTGCTGATCGATGCCGGCGCGTTCCGGCATGCGGTGAACGACGTTTACGGCGGCATCGCGAAGCCGACGACGTGGAACTTCATGACGGCGGCGAATCCGTCCGCCAAGTGGGTCCCCGCCGGACAAGCGGGTTTTACCGGAGGCAAGGCGAGCTCGCCAGCGCTGCAGGCGGGCGTGGACGGTACGTTGTATGCGTTGTTCCGGGACCAGGCGCATGGCGGCAGGGCGACGGTCATGAAGCTTGGCGCGAACGAGGCGGAATGGTCGCCGGTCGGTAGCGCGGGTTTCTCGTCCGGGGCGATCGGCGTTCCGTCGCTGCTCGTCGACGGCGACGTTCTATATGCCGCTTTTGGAGTGGTTGGCGAGAACAACTCAGCCTCCGTCCATGTGATGAAATACGAGCTCGATGGTGCGGGAGACTGGACGCAGGCGGGAAGCCCCATTGCGGTCGGCATCATAAATCCGGACCTGTTAATGGATCAGGATAGCGCCCCGTTTCTTCTCGCCCACGACGGCGCTGTTCATATCGCTTACCGCGACGGAACGGTAACCGGCAAAATGACGGTGAAGAAGCTGAACGGTAGCGGCAACTGGGAAACGATTGGCAATGCCGGTTTCTCCGCGGGCGACATCTACGACCCGTCTCTGGCCGTCATGGGCGGCGCGCTGTACGCCGGCTTCACCGATTATACGTTCGAAGCGGGCTACGGCGCCACCGTCATGAAGTTCAATACGGTGTCTGGGCGTTGGGAGCTGGTCGGCCCCCGCGGATTCACTTCGGGCAACGCGTTCGATACATCCCTCGTATCGGATGGGAGCCGGTTGTATGTCGTCTATGGGAATTCCGTCCGCAAAGCTTCCGCCATGACGTTCGACTCCGCCAAAGGAGAGTGGGTAACGGTCGGCAGCGCAGGTTTCTCTGTCGGCCAAGCCTATGGGATAGCCGCGACGGCCGCGAACGGCGGGTTGTACGCCGCCTATCAGGACGCGGGACGCAGCGACCGCATCACCATGATGAAATACACGGGCAGCGGATGGGTTGCGGTCGGGACTGCAGGTTTCACGCCGGGCAAAGGCTTCGCTCCGTCCCTGATTGTCCATGGCGGCGTACCCTACGTCGTCTATGAGGATCGTTCTGCCGACGCCAAGCTTTCCGCAATGAAGTACGGGTCGTTCAATCTGGCGCCGAAGGCCGCGAATGTCAGAATCGAAGGGACGTTGCGGGTAGGGCAAACGGTTACGGGGGAATACGATTTCACGGACGACGAAGACGACGAGCAAGGCGAATCGCTGTACCGCTGGTATATGGCGGACAACGAGCAGGGCCTTAATCGAAAGATAATCTCGGGAGCGACGGAGCGGACGTTGGAGCTCACAGAAGGTCTTGCGGGCAAGTACTTAGTCTTCGAGGTGACGCCCGCGGCAGCGCAAGGAACGCCCCAAGGGACAAGCGCGGCCAGCGCGCCTGCCGGACCGGTCGCTTCCCTGTCAGCGCCCGCCGCGCCGAGCGTCACGGCGGACGATGTTTTGAACCTGATCGTCGGAGCCGATGCGACGATGGAATACTCGACGGATGGCGGAACCACATACACCGCCTACGATCCGTCGAACCCGCCGACGTTCCCGGGGAATGTTACCGTGAAGGTGCGTGTAGCGGCGAATGCAGTGACGGGAACGCCAGCCGGAGCGGACACGACACTGACTTTCACGACGAACCCGCCAGCGCCGTTGAACCTGACCAGTACAGCGGGCGATCGTCAAGTCACCTTGAACTGGAATGCTGTAACAGGAACGGTCAGCTATGCGGTATACAAATATGAAGGGGCAACAGCACCGGCAGATCCGAGCGGTTGGGTTCTCGTGCAAACGCATGTCACGGCGACCACGTATACGGTGACCGGCTTGACGAACGGAACGACTTATGCGTTCGCAGTGACGGCCAGCAATGCGGGAGGAACGAGCGATTACTCCGCAATAACGACGGCGAAACCGACCGCAGCGTTGCCGCCCGCACCGCCAGCGCCGTCGAACCTGACCAGCGCCACGGGCGATCGCCAAGTCACCTTGAACTGGGACGCTGTAACAGGAACGGTTAGCTATGCAGTGTACCAATACGAAGGGACAACAGCACCGACAGATACGAGCAATTGGGTTCTCGTGCAAGCGAATGTCACGGCGACCACGTATACGGTGACCGGCTTGACGAACGGAACGACATATGCGTTCGCGGTCAAGGCGATCCATGAGGGAAGCACAAGCGATTTCTCCAATATAGCAACAGCGACTCCGCGAGCATCCAGCAGTAATGGCGGTTCCGGCGGGGGCGGTGACGGGGGTTCCAGCGGAGGCGAAACAGGAATCATTACGTCGACCAACGGCGCCATTACCATTCCTGCCGATAGGGCCGGAGAAGTCAGTCTGGACCGAGAAATTATCATCAAAGTTCCGAATGGAGTCGCAGAGCAGGAACTGCGCATCACGATCGAAGGGTTGAACGGTACATCTGACCTCCTGACGGATCAGGAAACACTCGTCAGCCCAGTATTTGAGGTCTTGAAAAACTTCAGCGGCAACTTCAAGAAGCCGGTTAGAATATCGATCAAATTCGATCCGACCAAAGTCGGCAACAATCAGAAAGTCGCCATCTTCTACTACGATGAAGAGAGGAAAACGTGGATTGAAGTCGGCGGCATAGTCAACGGCGAATGGATCACGGCTGAGGTTGATCACTTTACCAAGTACGCCGTTTTGGCAATTGACATGAAAAAGAATGATGGAGAAGAAACACCTAAGCAACCAGACTCATCGTTCACCGACATTGCCGGTCATTGGGGCGAGAACTCTATCATTCGAGCGGCGGCTCAAAAGCTTGTGAGCGGTTATCCGGATGGAACGTTCAAGCCGAACAACCCGGTTACCCGAGCCGAATTTACGGTCATGCTGGTTGGGGCGCTGAAACTGGACGACACAGGCGCGGCGCTTACCTTCACGGATCAGGACAAAATTGGTTTCCGGGCCAAACGGGCGGTAGCTCTTGCTGTACAAGCGGGAATCGTCAGCGGTTACGATGACGGCAGCTTCCGACCAGACGCGCAGATCACCCGCGCGGAGATGGCATCCATGATTGCCAAATCGCTGAAGGTGCATCTTGATTCGAATACAACAACCCGCTTTACCGATGACGAAGACATTCCGAAGTGGGTGAAAGGTGCGGTAGAAGCCATTCGCAAACTGGGTATCGTTAGCGGCCGCGGCGGCAACAAATTCGTTCCAAACGACACGGCAACGCGGGCGGAAGCGGTCGTCATGCTGCTCAGAATGCTGGAAGTTCGGGAGCAAGAATAGATCAATAAGCAAGAATAGATCAATAAACATCAAGGGCAGACCTAACATGATTTTACTCAGTTGGGTCTGCCCTTTCTTTTGAAGTCGCAAAGCAATACATTCATGAGACTGTTCCAACGAATGTGGTCATCGCTTTCGAAGGGATGGCCCTTTTTCATCTTTATAAATATTCTTCATGACGTTCGTATGACAGCACCACCATAATAACAGATTGGCTTTCTTCTCGCAGCGGTGTTGCCATGTGAGGATGGAGCTGATATTTATGTATCCCCATTTGCCTATAATGTTAGGCCGCAATCATTTTATGAATTTGTTCTACGGCTTTTAATACGAACACATTCGGACTTAGCCGCAATGGAGTGTTGGCATGCTCTGCGGCAAGGTCTTTTTTGTTTTTTTCAGCTATTACACAAATGCATAAAAGGTAGCGCTGGCTGTCGTTCTCCCCCTCTGTTTTGGCTTGCCATCAAACCAAAATGGAGGGACTTGAATGAAAAGGATGAATTTGCGGGATATGTATCCTTTTTTTAAGACGGATGTATGGGTTGATGTAGATGAAGAAGTTGCTCATGAAATCCGCCTCTTCGACTTGGAAGAAAGCGCCTACAGGCTGCGAACGTATCGCCATCGGGCCTATTATTCGCTTGATCGCAACGACGGGATTGAGCAGCATGTTTTATTTCTTTCGATTTCACCGGAGGAGTATTACGAGCGCAAACTTTCACGGCAGAAGAACGTAACAGCCTGCATTCTAACACCGAAAGGCAAAGAGATTCGGACTTTCGGTACGATGACCGATGACTTGATTCAGATGGCCGACTGGATTAAAAGTCATCGTTGTACCCACGTCGCGATGGAAAGCACCGGCGTCTACTGGAAACCGATCTATAACCTGTTGGAGCTGGAGGAACTTCAAGTCATGGTGATAAACGCCCAACATATCAAAGCGGTGCCGGGACGCAAAACCGATGTAAAAGATGCCGAATGGATCGCTAATTTGCTGCGGCACGGTCTGCTGCAAGGCAGCTTCATTCCCAATCGCGAACAACGCGAATTACGTGAATTGGTTCGCTACCGCCGAAGCCTAATTGATGAACGCTCCCGTGAAGTGAGCCGGATTCAAAAAGTGCTGGAAGGAGCAAACATTAAGTTGTCCTCCGTAGCGACAGATACACTTGGCGTATCAGGACGGGCTATGATTGAAGCCATGATTCAAGGAGTGGAGGATCCCAAGTTCCTATCCGATTTAGCCAAAAAACGTTTAAAGAATAAAAAAGCCGACCTTGAGCGTGCGTTACATGGCATGATTGGGTCCCACCAAAAACTGATGCTCGGGGCTCAAATAAAGCATATAGATTTCCTTGATGAACAAATCACCAAGATAGACGAAGAAGTAAGGGCTCGCATGCTCCCTTTTGAGAAAGACTTGGAGAGATTGGATACCATTCCCGGAGTTGGCCGACGAAACGCTGAACAAATTCTCGCGGAAATCGGTACCGACGTTAAGAATCAATTCCCATCTGCTGCTCATTTGTGTTCGTGGTCAGGGATGACTCCAGGTAACAATGAAAGTGCCGGAAAACGAAAGTCCGGTCGAACACGAAAAGGCAACAAGAAACTTCGTCATGCTTTAGTCGAAGCAGCACGAGCAGCTGCGAGAACCAAAAATTCGTACCTTTCTGCACAGTACCATCGGATTGCTGCCCGGAGGGGAGCGAATCGAGCCGCTGTCGCTGTTGGCCATACCATTTTGACCATTGTTTATTACCTTTTGGTTCGAGAACAGGATTACGTCGAACTTGGAGCGGATTTTTACGACCAACGTCGAAAAGACATTGTAATCAAGCAATCGATCAAACGCCTAGAGTCTTTAGGAGTCAAAGTAAGCATCGAACAACCGGCCTAGTTTGATGCTGGACAAATAAAAGTTCTCACAAGGCCCTTCAAATGGATGAGCAAGGGTCTAGTTTAGGATTGCCTTAAAAGGTACTGTCAGTGTATCTAGATTTTCAAGATAGGTTACTTTCTAAATTCAGGTTAATAAGTTGTTCAGATGCTACTGAACAAGATACTTGTACGGGAAAGTTAATACTAGATTTACAAGTTTATTTTCCGAATTTTTGATGCTGCGCTATCCAGAAATCATTTATATTTTCGGGCGTTAGCCGTTCCCCTATCGTACGGAAGGTTCATATTTTATATGAACCAAAACCAGGAGGAAATCGTATGCCTAAATCAGACGTTAGAAAAAAATGCGCAAATCGAGCACATCGCCAGTGCCTGCGGCATCAAAAACTAACATGCAGGAACAAGCAGAGACCGGCTCGAAGAGGATGCAAAAAAAATAAGCATACGTCTGTATCGATCCGCCGGTTAAAGGCCTGCCGCGACAGTGTGCTTGTTTATGGCTCCGACAAGAAAAGATGCATTCACCCTGTTCTTGTCGATCGAAAAGGGCGAATCCTGGTACGTCTCATTCAGCCCATACCGTCCAGGATATTTCGGGAACGAAAGTTTACCGACATCGAGGTCCAGCCTGAATGGACGTTTCTGCCTTCGCAAGAGACTGCCAGACAGATTACTTACTCCTATGCAGTGATTAACCTTAGTGATACACCCGTTTCCGTACGGGTTGAAATTGGCCCTGACCGCGAGCATTATACAACGGATCGCGAAGAAACGGTCCCCCCCGGTCAAACTATCGTGATGGTGCCGACCCGTTTTCTTCGGTTTACACGAGTCGCCTTGCTGTCGCAGGATCAGGACAAAACGGTTCGGGTGGATGTGTATTACCAGGCGCAGTCCTCGGCATAGCATCCATTCCGAACGGCCAACCGCCTCTTTTTGGTAGGGAAGACACTCACACAAACAACATTTTCCACCTCGTCATATTTTGAATGAGGCCTTTATGGCCTCAATCAAAGGAGGGGAGAATACATGCCGAACTTTTCAGCTTTTAACACGAATGCCGACGATCTGCGCACATTAATATTCGGTAAGGACGGAAGTACAAGCAGAGCGCTGGCAGTCGACTCCAATGCCCAATTATTGGTCGGGGGAGCTACGATTACAACAGGGACCCTCGCTGCGGTACAAAGCGCCACGATCGCTGGCGGGACGCTAGATGCCTTATCGGGAGCGACGATTACCACCGGAACGCTCGCCGCCGTTCTTGGGACGACCATCACGACCGGTACTCTCGCAGCGGTACAAAGTGCAACGATCGCCGGCGGTACGCTAGATGCGTTATCGGGCGCCACGATTACCACCGGAACGCTCGCTGCCGTTCTTGGTACCACGATCACGACCGGAACGCTCGCTGCGGTGCAAAGCGCAACGATCGCTGGCGGTACGCTGGATGCCTTATCGGGAGCCACGATTACCACCGGTACACTCGCTGCTGTGCTGGGCACCACGATAACTTCGGGGACCCTTGCAGCTGTGCAGAGCGCAACGATTGCCGGCGGGACGCTGGACGCATTGTTGGGCGCCACGATCACCACGGGTACCCTCGCTGCTGTGCTAGGCACCACGATTACGGCCGGGACGTTAACGGCGGTAGAAAGTGCGACAATTACAGCGGGTACGCTGGACAGTGTGACATCGATATCCCAGAAGAGCTTCCTGGAAATTCCCAACACCAGCGTTGCGACCGGGGATACCTTCACACCGCTCGCGACGGTAACCACATCGGTGTTGGGCACCTATTCTTTCTTTATTTACAATGCCGGACCCGGTTCGAACACAGCGGATGCGCAAATTGAAATCAGCGCCAACGGGACGAACTGGTTTGTGGATGTGAGCACCGCAAGTCCGATCAGTGTCGGATCGGTCGATGTACTGGTACCCAAGCGGTTCCTGAAGTATACCCGACTTTCCTACAAATCCACGACAACCGGTCAATCGACCACCATTGATGTGTACTTTAATGCGCAAGGAACGTAAATTCGGAGGGAGTACATGGGATTCCATGTGCTCCTTTCTTAAAGAAAGGAGTTCATCATGTCCGATCCTCTATTAGGAGTTCACCTGATCGTTCGAAATGAAGAAGATCAACTCGCCCGTTGTCTGAAAAGCATAGGCCACATCGCCGATGAACTCATCGTCGTCGATACAGGATCTTCGGATCGTACGGTAGACATTGCCCGCACCTTCGGGGCAACCCTGCTCTCGGCCGTTTGGGAAGACGATTTCGCCCAAGCACGAAATGTAGCCTTATCCCACTCGATGGCTGAATGGGTCCTCGTGATCGATGCTGACGAAGAGGTCATTAAGGGCACGGACCGTTTACGGGAATATCTTATGCAAACGGATGCGAATGCCTTGACGGTGGAAATGGTCAATCGTGTGGGCAAGAAACCTTGGGAGTGCGTGACCTTCCATCCCGTACGTTTGTTTCGACGGAGGGAAGATCAGGGTTACCATTTTGTCGGTCGCATCCATGAGCAGATCGTCTCGTCAGATGGACAGTGCATCCCGGGGAAGGAGATCGCAGCCTCTCCTTTGATGCTGCTCCACGACGGATATTTGCCCGAAAAGTTGAAGGAGAAACAAAAAATCGAACGCAATTTTCATATTCTGAACCGCATACTGGCACAGCAGCCGCAGGATCCCTTTCACCTCTACAACCTCGGGATCACCTACTGCCAGATGCGAAACCCGGAGAAAGCTTCCGAAATGTTAGCATTAGCACGTGAACATACGCCTTTGGAGGCGGCCTACCGACCCACGCTGATTCGCGATAGCGCAAAAATTGAGATCGAGCTTGGCCGCTTTGAAGAGACGATTCAGCTGCTTCAGGCGGAAATCCGCAGATATCCCGATTACCCGGACCTGCATCACCTCTTAGGAGACGTATTAGCCAATACGGGGCGTTTGCAGGAAGCCTATGAGGCCTACCGTAAGGCAACACAATGCAAGGAACTGGCTCAAAAGTATGTTACAGAAACAGGCATTGGCGGGTTTCGTACGCTCCATGCTTTAGCGCGGATCGCTCGAAAATTAGGTTCGCTGCAGCAGGCAAGCGAATGGTACGAGGCATGTGTGACCGACCAGCCCTTATACGAATCCGGATTGGCAGAGTGGACCGATCTCCTTCATGAACTTGGCGTATCGGACGAAACCATTCAGGAACGGCTGCATGCGGTCACCGCATCGGCTTGTGAAGACAATCGGGCGCTGCTTGCCCGTTTGCTGACGCATGTTGGCGCCTACGCTGAAGCTTTAGGCCTGCTGAAGACGATGGAATCCCCGAGCCAGGAGCAAAAGGGGCTCTTCGCCGAATGTTTGATGCAAACCGGCCAGTTTTGCGAAGCGTTCGAACGTTTGCACGAACCGGAATCGGGTTATTCGGAAGGATCCAGGGCCCGGGTGCTGGATTCCGCTCTCTGCCGCTGGAGCGAAGAGCTCGATTTGCCTTACCGGTTTTATAAGCATTTGTCGCCCGATGAGCAGCGGATTTTTGAATGGCTCGACCGCTACGTTCAACAAGGGGAAATGAAGGAAACGTTTGTCTGCGACTCCTCCATCCGCGAGGTGGTACCTGAGTTAATGGAGCGTGCCGTTAAACGTAAACTGACACGCATCGCCCACAAACTATCCCGGTTGGATGTTTCCTTTCCGCTTCTGTTAGCAAAATCCCTATATCGCCATGGTTTTGTTCTCCCGGCAGCCGACTATTTGCTCACATTCATGAAAGACGGAACGTTAGATGGGGAAGGCATGTATTTCCTCGGGGAAATTGTCTACGACAAAGGGCATTACAATCATGCGATCGCGCTCTTCGAGGAAGTGCTGAACCAGGCCCCCGATCACGCAAGCGCGCGAATTGGCGTCTCGTTAAGCTACCTGCAGATGGCAAGAAATCTGCTCGTGGAAAGTCTGGAAAAGGCGCCACATCACCATGTCTTTCATCAAGATTTGCAACGGGTGGATACGAGCATCCGGTTGCTTGAGGCGACCGGATGGCATACGAGTTGGCATGCCGCGGAAAGGAGGAACGAACATGCCTCACCCCCGGATTTCGCTGTGCATGATCGTTAAAGACGAAGCGGACCATCTGCAGCGTTGTCTTCAAAGTGTGAAGGCGGTTGTGGATGAAATGATTGTGGTCGATACCGGTTCCTCTGACGAAACACCGGATATCGCTCGCGCGTTTGGTGCCCATGTGATCGATTTCCCCTGGAAAAATGATTTTGCCATGGCCCGCAATGTGGGATTGGATGCTGCAACGGGCCAATGGATCTTGTTTTTGGATGCCGACGAAACGCTTGATGAGGAGGATCAGGAAAAGCTTCTTCTTTGTGCACAGCATACGGAATACGATGGTTTTTTTATGAATATCCACAATGTTGTTGGCGATGGAAACCAGGGAACGTCGATCAACCCGGTACTCAGGATGTTTCGCCGGGCGAAGGAGCACCGGTTTGAAGGGCGGATTCACGAGCAAATCGCCGCGAGCATTTGCCGCCATAAACCGGACGCGGCTTTTCATATGAGCCAGGTAAAAATTCATCACGATGGATACCGGGACAGCGTGATCACGAAGAAGAACAAGGTGAACCGGAATCTGCAGCTTTTGCTGAAAACGCAGGAAGAGACCCCGGACGACCCGTTTCTTCTGTATAATCTTGGCGTCGAATACCTGCGAATCGGGCAAACCGAACAGGCTCTTCAGGCTTTTCACAAAGCACGTGCCGGAATTTCTCCGGAGGTAAGCTACGCCCATTTGTTGGTGAAATGCGAAGCACGATGCTTACAGGCGCTTGGAAGGACTGACGAGGCGATCGAGCTTTGCGCGGAAGGCTTGGTACAGTATCCAGCCTACACGGATCTACTGCATATAAAAGGAAGCTGCGAAATGGCGCTTGGGAGAATGGAAGCTGCGAAAGCATCGCTTTTCAAAGCGTATCAGCTTGGCCCGGCGCCAGAAGGCTTTCACACGGAAGAAGGTGTCGGAACGTATCAAACCTGTTATACGCTCGGATTGTTACATGAAACGTTATGCGACTATAGCGTCGCAGCAGACTGGTATTTGGCTGCACTGCGGGCAAAGCCGAGTTTGAATCCTCCGCTTTGCCGATTATTTCGGTATATGAAATGTAGAGGGCTTGAACATGAGCTCTACACCATCATTTTGCATCGATTGAACATCCGCTCGCCGGAACCGATCAGAAAAATCCTCACATTGCTGCTTGAAACCGGTTGTTATCATACCGTCTCCCTGCTCATACAGAAATGGAAACCACGTCTGCCAGAAGAATTGCCTGCTCAGGTTACGATTACCCGCAAGTTGCTCGGAGGCGATGTAAAAGGGGCACAGCGGCTTCTGAGACGTCTGCGCAGTACGCCACAAAACAAACGGACCGTGGAACAAATGAAAGGTTGGGTAGACTGGCTTCGCAGCAAAGAAGAGGTGCAATCGTTTCCGGAACGCGTCCCCTCGGAGGAGCTTCCGTTTGCCGTTCGTATCGCATCGGCGGCAGGTAAAAATCCTTTACCCATCCTGGAAACCTGGAAACGGCTGCTGGACGTGCGGGAGCCTTGGAACGCGCTGGAGGCCAAACGTTTGATTCGAACGGCCATTCATCTTGCGGATACTCGGCTGGATTACTGGAAAGGAGCACCCGAACAGGCCGGGTTGATCCGGGCTTCGCGACTGGCGGCTCCGTTTGAAGACGGATTTTCATAAGGGGAGAGGATCTTGGACACGTTAGAATTAACTTTGTGCATGATCGTCCGTGACGAAGAGAGGCATCTCGACCGCTGCCTTCAATCCGTAAAATCGTTGGTGCGGGAAATGATTGTTGTGGATACAGGATCAACCGATGGAACCCGTGACATCGCCCGCCGGCATGGTGCCACCATCATCGACTTTCCGTGGAACGAGGACTTTGCTGAAGCCCGCAATGCCGGGCTAAAGCATGCGACCGGCCGATGGATTCTTGTTTTAGACGCGGATGAGGAGCTGGGTGAGATGGACGCCAAGTCCCTCCAACACCTGATAGAACAGCCGGATGTGTACGGCTGCCATGTTCAAATGATTAACTTCATCGGCGCCCAGCCCGGAGATGAATATGTGACGGATTCGGTGTGCCGTTTGTTTCGTAACGATCCCCGTATCGCTTACACCGGACGGATTCATGAGGATATCGTCCCGTCGATCGTCGCCATCCCCGGCTCCCAGATCGCTTATGCCTCCCTTACGGTTCGCCATTACGGGTATTTAGACGAGGTGTTGGAACGGAAAAAGAAGAATGAGCGCAACCTGGCCATCCTGCAGAAAGTAGTGGAACAAAGCCCTGACGATCCACGCATGCGGTACGCACTCGGAACGGAATATTTTCAGACGGGCGATTATGCGCGTGCACTCCACATTTTTCAGCCCCTAATCCCCCAAACACCGGTATTCGCCGGATTCACGTCGGACCTGGTGTTAAAAACGGTGTATTGCCTGCGGGAAACCGGACAAGTGCAAGAAGCGTTGAACCTGACTGACGAGGCCTTGTTGTTCTATCCCGATTTTACGGATTTATGGGAGCTCAAAGCAACGATTCACATGGAAAGCGGGTATCTGGAACAGTCGCTGGAAGCCGTCATGCAAGCGTTGCAAGCCGGGCAAAACCCCTTGCAATATACGACCTCATCCGGTTCGGGGACCTATCGCAGTCGTTATTTGGCCGGAATGATCTGCGAGCGGTTGTTTCGCATGCAGGATGCGATCAGCCATTATCGAAAGGCTTTGGAGTATTCCCCCGGTTATAGTCCCGCTTGGCACCGCTTCGCATGGGTCTCCTTTGGACTTGGGACAGAGGAGGAGATGTTTGATTTCTTAACCGAGCATGAGGGGCGTATTCCAGAACACGTCCGGAATGTTTTGCTGGAAGCGGCCGTTGAAGCCAGAAGAAGGGAAACTTCCGCGAGATTACTGGGGCAGCCGGGTACCTGGCCAGTGAACCCCATCCTCTACGCCTGTTCCCTCATTCAGAACAACGAGGAGGAACAAGCCCGCTTGTTCCTGCAACAGTTGGCGGAACACCCTGAATACCGTACGGAAAGCCATCTTTATCTGTGGGCACTTTCGATGAAAGAAGACGATTGGTCGGCTGGAATGAAGCAGATCGAGCGGCTTTCCATTGCTGATCCTTCGTTCTCGGCGGTCGAGGCTTTGCTGAAGGGGGATCCTGTTTACACCCTTCCGTTATCCGCCTGCCGCAGATGCCAGCAGGCACTATTGCGAAGCGGCGCATGGCGGGCGCTTCTTCATTTCCTGCGTCAGCTGCGGCCCGGTTTGGCGGTTCCTTGGCTCCCCGTCCGAATGATGACCGCATTTCTGACCGCACCACCAGAATGCCGACAGAGCCTCGTTGAACTGTGCATCGAACGCCAAAACACGATTTCTTTCGAGGAAACGATCCTGGCTGGTGTGATTGCGCATTCGGTGGGTGATTTCGCTAAAGCCGTTACATGGTTTCAAGCTGCCCGCAGGTTGGATGCCGGTCGTCTGGAACCGTTGGCGGGTTTAGCGGCCAGTTATGTGGATATGGCAAAGCGCAGGTACGGTAACTTTGTTCTTCCATTACAAATCACCCCGCCATTGTGCTTGATTGGTTTTTGACCGATAACAGAGGAGGTTTTCATTCATGCCCACCAGTTATTATCAGGCGATCCCGCAGTTGCTGGAACAGATCATGGCGGAACAGCCGCGTTCCATTTTGGATGTTGGGGTCGGCTTCGGAAAATATGGACTGCTTTGCCGTGAAGTACTGGAGGTTCCCTTCGGGCGGTATCATAAGGAACAATGGCATGTAATCATGGATGGTATTGAAGTCTACGAGGGATATCGGAATCCGATCCATGAACATGTGTATAATCAAGTTTATTATGGGAATGTCCGCGATTTGTTGGAGAGGCTCCCCAACTACGATGTGATTTTACTCATCGATGTTTTGGAACATTTTCCGAAAGAGGAGGGGATTGCTCTTCTTCATCATCTTTTACGCCACACGGAAAAGGTACTCATCGTGTCCACCCCCCTTTATCCGTCCAACCAGGGGGAGTATTTGGGAAACATCCACGAAACCCATCGAAGCCGGTGGCATTTATTAGACTTCCGTCATTTGGAGTGCAGTTATCGTTTGATCGAAACCAGCGATGGCGGGGCCCAAATCTTCACGTTCACACCACCATGTGCCGCATCGACACCGACAATCGATTTCATTTGGGAGAAGCCTTCCGTTCGACATGCCAAGCGGCTTACTTTAGGTTACCTGTTACCGCATCCGCATCTGACCGGTGGAATGAAAATTTTGCTTGAGCAGATGTACCACCTGAAACGGCGCGGTCACCGCATACACGCTTTTTCTGTCGGAGAACCGGGAGATTCCGTTTTGCCGGCATGGTCCCACGTCGAAACGGATGAAGCCACCCTGATCCCAAAAGGCCAAAGCGTTTTCCCTTATTTTGAACATTGCGATGCCGTGGTTCTCGGATGGATAAGTCAATTGGAGGGCAGCCAAAGCAGCCGCGTTCCGCTTCTCTATTTGGAACAGGGTTATCCCTGGCTGTTTAATGATATCGCACCGGAACACTTTGCCACTGTTCGCAACTCTCTTCGCGCTTTGTACGCCGAACCTGTTGCGATTGCCTCCGTATCTCCGGTATTGGCGGACACCTTGAAATCCCGTTTTGCAAGAACAAGCCATGTGATTCCAAACGGCATCGATACAAACCGCTTCCATCCCGGCGAGCCTCCGGGGAACGGGACGATTCTGCTGGTCGGTGCGTCAAATGAACGTTTCAAGGGGTTTGTGTTTGCTCTTCGGACCTTGCAACTTGTCTGGAATAGGGGAGCGCGCTTTAACGTGCTCTGGGTTTGTCAGTCACCGCCGAAACTAAATGGATTTTCGTTTCCCATCAAATTTATCATGAATCCCCCGCAGACGGAGCTTCCTCTTTGGTATCGGCAGGCGGACTTTTTGCTCTTCAGCTCCGAATACGAAGGGTTTGGCCTTCCTCCACTGGAAGCTATGGCATCGGGGATTCCTGTCGTATCAACGAACTGTGGCGGCATCAATGTATACGCGGAACACGGGGGAAACGCCCTTCTTTCGGAACCCGGCGATATGGAACAATTCGCCGGGCATATCATTTACCTTTTACAGAATCAGGACGCGCGGCGGCAAATGGGGGAGAGGGGCCGAAACCTGGCGTTGAAATATGATTGGGCTCAAATCGTCCCCAAGCTTGAGAAAGCCCTTCGGAAAGTGGCTCTTTACGGACAATCTGAGCGGACTTGAAGTGGAGTTCAATCAAGGGGGGCCTTGAAGTAAGAAGGTGGAAATGAAAAGGTGAGGGATGAAATGGGATGGAATGATGAATAAGAGCGGTAGTTTGTTGTCCCGCAGTACCTTGTTCCCTATAGCTTTACGCTGGTTACCAAAGTCCATTGCCTCCAAAAGGCAAGTGGGCTTTGTTTTAATGGAGATCCGCAATGATTTTTTCTAACATATCACCGTAGATGTTGTAGATTTTCATATGTATGCTGAAATTTTCCTCAATGAAGATAGGGGGAGGTGACTAACCTCCGTCCCTCTTACACCACCGTACGTACCGTTCGGTATACGGCGGTTCGTCTAAATGTCCGGTGATTTAAGTCAGTTCCAGCCGTCTAACTGGAATGCAAAATGAGCAAAGCCACCAAGCCAGCGCCGAAATGAGCAGGCCTGACACCGCCTCCGTCATCACGGATTTCGTTTTTTGGCATGCCGACATACCGGTTTGAGGGCGCTTTTTCCTAAACCGGCACAACCTTTTCAAATTTTGAACGGTTGCCGTCAATAGCGCCTGTTCCTGCATGCAGTCGAGTCCGCGGCTCCGTGCGCGAACCATGCCATGCACAACTTTGCTTTCAGCAAACACATGTTCACAGCGGGTTCGCAACTTTTGCAGATGACGGTAAGAACCAGTGAGTGAATCTGTTTGGCTCTGTTTCGGATTTGGACTTCCTGGATTTTCGCCAGCCGCTTGCGTTGTCGTTCCGGATCGTTCGTTTGACGCTTGTAAATCGGTACATCCTCAAGTGTCAGGTTACGCAGAGAAACCAGTGGGACGATCCCTTGCATGAATAGGGTTTGCAGATAATCACTCGTACCGTAGGCTTTGTCAGCAGAAAGCGTTCGAATCCGGATTTGTGGATGGGCAAAACGGATCGCGGAGAGCTGCCGCAAACTCGTCTCACGCTCGGCCGATCCCGACGCGATGCTCGCTTGTGCAGACAGAATGACGCCGGACTGGACATCCGTCACATGGTGCACCAAATACCGCAAATGCGCTTCCTGACCGTTGCTCTTTTTGTACAAACGGGCATCCAGGTCCGTCACGCTGCGGTGGGTCTTGTTCGAGAAGGTTTTGCCATGAAAATCTTCATGAGTTGCTGCATCTTCCAGCCGCCGCTCTTGCTCCGCGGGCGGCGGCGTCGGCGGGCTATCGTCATCGGAATCATGGGTGGCGCAATCGGTCTGTTCATCTTGCCGGGCCATGCGAGCCAAATAGTCCTCGATCGACTCCACCGGGGCCACGACGATTTCTTTCAAGCTGTGGATAGACGCGTTGGCGCGTACTTGGGTGCCGTCGACGCCTGCATGCACATCGGATTGGACCAATCCGGCAGCGATGCACTGATCGACGACATGTTTCATCAGCGTTTCGAAAATGCCGTGTTTTCGCCATAATTTCCGAGTCTTCACCAAGGTCGTTCGATCCGGCAGGGACGGCCGCGATGGATCCGGGCGCAAGACGGATTTGAAATCCAGTCCGCAAAACCATAAATAGCCTGCATGCATGGGCAGCAGCTGGTACAATTCCCGTTCAGAGTGATTGAACAAATACGAAAGCAGCATCAGTCGAATCATCCGCTCCGGGTCAGCCGCCGGGCGGCCGGTACGTTCTGTATACAGCGGCGCCACCCAATCATGAACGATGGAAAAATCAAGCGCTTCGTTCAGTTGGCGCAGGATGTGCTTTTTCGGCACGAGTTCATCCATATCCACGAATTGGAACATCTGAGGCTGGATGGCCGATAACTTACGAGCTTTCATGTTCAATCACTCTTTCGATTGTTTGTTACAGTATAAATTCGGCAAAACCGTGGTAAAAACCAGTAGAGTCCATATAATTGTGTAAAATGGTGTCCTAAAAAAAGGGGAGCCATAAAATAGATCCTCGTCTAGAATGAAGTTGTCGAGACCCATTCAAGAGGAGAGGAACTATTATGGCTCAATACCAGATTACCCTAGATGAACAACTTTTGCACCAGTTGTTTATTGGTGAATCCCGAGAAGCGGGAGTTGCCGCATTGCTAGAGACGGTTCTGAACCAAGTGTTGAAGGCTCAAGCAACAGAGCAGTTGCAGGCCGAACACTACGAGCGAACGGAAGAACGAAAAGGTTATCGTAATGGAACGTATCCTCATACGTTAACGACTCGGGTTGGGAAGCTCACACTGAGAGTGCCACGTTTTCGTGATGGCGCCTTCTCTACAGAACTGTTCGCTCGTTACCAACGTAGCGAGCAGGCGCTTGTGTTAGCTCTCATGGAGATGGTCATCAATGGCGTCTCAACGAGAAAGGTTACCCGGGTCACCGAAGAGCTTTGTGGAGCAGAGTTTTCGAAATCTACGGTTAGCGAGCTCTGCAAGGAATTGGACCCTATTATACAGGAGTGGGCGCAACGGACTCTTACAGGAAGGGAATATCCATTCCTCCTCGTCGATGCCATGTATGTCAAGGTTCGTGAAGACGGCCGAGTCCGCTCGCGCGGCGTCATGATTGCCACCGGCATTAACGATAGCGGCCTGCGTGAGATCTTAGGGCTCAAGATTGGCGATACCGAGTCTGAAGCGAGCTGGGGCTCCTTTTTTACGGAGCTGAAACAAAGAGGCCTCCATGGTGTGGATGTAGTCACCAGCGACCAGCATGGCGGCTTGGTGAAGGCAGTGCGTACTCACTTTCAAGGCGTAACCTGGCAACGGTGCCAGACTCACTGTATGCGCAACATTCTTGACGCTTCGCCAAAGGCCTTACGCCCTGAGATTAAGGCACATGTACGTGCCATCTTTGATGCTGCTAATACGCAGTTAAGCCGAGAATTACTTCAGAAGACGACAGGTACCTTTGCCCAAACTGCTCCCAAAGCCATGCAGATCCTCGAGGATAGCTTTGATGACGCCACAGCTGTCCTCGCACTGCCTGCCGAGGTTCGGGTTCGCACGCGAACCACGAATGCCGTAGAACGACTGAACAAAGAGCTTAGACGCAGAGAACGTGTCATTGGCATCTTCCCCAACCGTGAATCCGTATTTTGGACCTCTGTCAAGATAGTAGACACAAATTTTAGCGATTCACCGTATTGAAGCGGAATTGCTGTTCAAAGTCAGTAGGCGTGTAATAGTCGATTGACGAATGAATGCGCTCGTTGTTGTAGAATACCTCGATATACTCAAAGATGCTCTTCTCAGCCTCGGCACGGGTCGCGTAGTTGTTCAAGTAGATCAGTTCTTTCTTAATGATGCTGTGGAAGGACTCGATGCAAGCATTATCGTAGCAGTTTCCTTTCCGGCTCATGCTGCCGACCATGGAGTAGGCTTTGAGTTGTTTTTGATAATCATACGATGCATACTGACTGCCGCGATCCGAGTGATGCAGCACCTCGCCATCGGGCCGCTGACGGCCGTGAGCCTGCTTCAGTGCTAGGAGTACCAGTTCCTTCGTCATGCGGTCACTCGTATGCCAGCCAACGATCTTGCGCGAGTACAAGTCCATCACACTCGCCAGGTAAAGCCAGCCTTCTTGGGTCGCGACATACGTAATGTCGGTCACCCACTTCTCGCTTGGTTTGCTGGCTGAGAATTCCTGATTCAGTACATTTTCTTGCACCGGCATGTTGTGCTTCGAGTTGGTTGTCGCCTTGTATTTCTTGACGGTCCTCGAGCGCCACTGTTGTTCACCCATGATCCGCGTCACCGTTCGCGTGGAGATGTTCACACCTTGCTGCTTGAGCTTCACAGCGACCTTGGGACTGCCGTAGAGCTGACGGGACTGGTCGAATACTTCCTTGACACGGTCTGTCCACTCCCTGTGCTGACGCGCCCGGTTGCTCTCGGGACGCTCCTTCCATTTGTAATATCCGCTGCGAGATACTTGGAGCACGCAGCACATCTTCTCCAGTCGGTACTCGGAGCGGTGTTCGTGGATGAACTTATATTTTACCGACGGTCTTTCGCGAAGAAGTGCATCGCTTTTTTTAAGATTTCGTTCTCCTCTTGCAGATCGCGTATTCGCTTTTGCATTTCCCGCATCTGATGATCGTCAGACTTAAACGCTTGTGCTTCAACGATTTCCGGCTCGCTGCCGAACTTCTTCATCCAGCCATATAGTGTGTTGTCTTTGATCTGGAGTTCACGGGCGACCTCTGCCACCGCCTTCCCGCTCTCCTTCACATACTGGACCGTCTTTCTCTTGTACGCTTCGTCATACAGTGGTTTTTTCATATCTGACACAGACCTCCGATTATTCATCATTTAATCAGTCTAATCTGTGTCTACTATTCAGTCTAGCATCATTTCGACTATTTGGCTCCTTGTTAATGGAGCAGGCGGACAAATGGTGCACCGAGCGGCAATACCTGGATTTCAAAGCGTACAATGCCTGGCGGAAGTCACGTTCCGACGAACAATCCGACTAAGTTTAACGGCGAGGATTTTACACATAAATATGGACTTGACCGTAAAAACCTGCTTAGGCGGACTTTATCGCCGGACTTTTAAAAGTGTGGTGAAATTGTAGCTCTTCGGCCTACCGTCGTCTTGAACATATCAGAGAAACACGCGAAAAATGGCAGGAAAGAAGCTTGTGCGAAGCCTCTTTGGTTTCCGTCCGCTGGTTTGGCGCAGACGG
>Ga0065721_10050074_pt1 | contig 23539 bp, 17 predicted proteins | sample Mesricmetagenome_FD_59108 | JGI IMG/M metagenome (GOLD analysis project Ga0065721, IMG submission 59108) | Mesophilic microbial community from rice straw/compost enrichment Sample: eDNA_1 v2 (version 2) | ecosystem: Engineered > Solid waste > Grass > Composting > Bioreactor | place: USA: Davis...
GGCGGTTATCTCGCTTGAGCGGCAGCCGGGCGCGGGGTTGTGGAAAGGGTCCGGCGCGGTAGCGGCACACGCGGCCGCCGTGCCGTTTCCGCCCGGGCGAGTGCACCAAAATATGGAGAACGGCGCACCGGCTTTCGGTTCATCCCGGAACGAAAAACATGTCAGTCACCTTTCTATCGATATCCAAAGTGGAGTGTCTGCCATTGTGACGTTTGGAGGAAAACGTGGGGTTCAGGTTTTACTGAACAGGGCAGGGGAGTGGCCGCGAACCTCACCCCGCCTTCCTGAGTAGCTTCTGCTTCGGCCATCCCACGAGTGGCTCGGCTTTGGTTTTCGTTCCCCGCGTGAAATCGCACGCAAGGATCGCGGAGTTCACGTCTTCATTCCGGACCTCGAGATACTTGAGCGTCGTGTTCAACTCCGAGTGCTGCATCGCGCGGTTGAGAAGCGCGATGTCGTTGCCGCTATTCCGATAGACATTCTTCGCGAAAGTCTTTCTCAGCGTATGCGTGCCCGTGCGGCCGTCGTCGACAATGCCCGCCATTGCAAAGGCGCGCTTCACCACATCGTGAGCTCCACTGCGTGAAAGCGCGCGGCGTTCGCGATCGGCGCCGGTTTTACGACTTGGGAAAACCGCCAAATCGGGAGTGATTAGGAACTGCTGTGACAACCAGCGCCAATGCGCTTCGAGCGCACGCCGCAGTTCGGGCGCAACCGGCACCCAACGCGTTGCGCCGAATCGGCCTTTCATGTGACGCGGCGGAATCCCAATCTGCGGGAGAACGACACCACCATCGCGATACGTTCGAGCGACGGTGAGCGAGAGGACTTCGCTGATGCGAAAGCCGGTGAACCACTGGGTGGTGATGAGCGCACGATCGCGCGGGTGAAGTTTTCGGACGACGCGAAGGAGCGCGCGTTCTTCTTTCTCTGTCAGAGGACGTCTGCCTGCCATACCCGCCGTCTCGTATCTCGCGCCGAGCCACGGAAGAGTGGGTGGAGCCCGTGTGGCCGGTGGAGCCACGATCCAGCAGATAAACGCCGACCGATTCTGCGTCTTGCCGAATGTGAGGAATTTGCGCTTTTGTGATAGCATTCGCTCGGGCGCGAGTTGCGACTATCGACTGGCTGATATCACGGTCTGCGAATAGCGACGCGTCGAATCGGTCTTGAGGATTAGCGACTCGACTCGGGACGTAAGCATTCGCCCCCGCGACTCGGCGACGCCCGAGGTGGCGCGTGTGCTCACCTCTGTCGTTCGGGCTTCAATTGGGCCCAAAGTTGAGCGTGATCACCTCAATCCGCTTAACGTGCATCTTCTCAGCTTCCAGTTCCTGCGCGCGACGAGACAGCCACGCGAGGAGGCCGTTGAAATCGAGTGGCCCGTCGGGAGAGGACCACGTTTTGTCGGCGTCTTTCCGACGTGCGTGCCGGCCGAGCACCAGTATCCCGTGGTTAGAATTGTGGGCTCGCAGGTAGCGGGTGACCAGTTGGTCTTCCAACGCATCCTTGAGATCGTTGAACGACCAGTCGGTGGCCCACTTGATTTCGAGCGACACCGATCCGGCGACGGGGTGCTGCACCCTGATGTCAGGGCGCTGCTCGTCCGTGATCACGGACTCCTGTGGGGCTGTGAACTGCCTCCTCGCGCGCTCGTCGAGGCGATCTGCGATCCAGCGCCGAAGTTCGGATTCCTTGACGTCCGCCGCGATGGAGTTCCGGAGCCGGGTATCGGACTCCTCAAGCTCTTTCTGGATGTCCCTGAGTCTGTTTACAGTGATTTGGAACAGGTCGTGTGCGGTTACGGGTTCCTTCGCGTAATTCGCCGCGAAGTGGCGAATTTGCTGAGCCTGCCATGGGCTCAAGTCGGCCGCCCTTTGCAGGCATTCAACGCGTGCGTGGCGCAACCAGTCGACGTGTGTCGCGAACTCAGGCCGGGTTGCGAAATCGACAAGAATCCGAGGAACCTCAGGATCGACCTGCTGTGCTAGTCGTTCGATGAGCCCTTCGCGCAGGCGCTGAGCTTCATCGCGTGCGCTTGGGGTGTATGCGCCCGAGTGATGGATGTCGTCCTTGGGTTGCACGTGGCGGTAAACGAGCCGTATCAGCCATTCAAGGACGGGCGTTGTCAGGGTCGAGTAGGCCTTGCGCGCCGCTCGTTCCTCCAGTCGTCCGGAAAGGTAAGCGCAGACTGCTGTAATCACGAGATCAGCATCCTTGTGGTCGGCACTCACTCTTTCGAATTGGGGCCTGGCCGCGGGACCACGGAGGGTCAGCAATACCGACAGCCAGCGCGCACGGATCGCAGGGGCCCCAACTGGGTCAATCGCCCGCTTCTCCGCCTGAAGTGTAAGGACGTCGTGCCCTGGCTGCCCGCAGTTCAGCATCACGGAGATCGCGGGACCGAGGGTAGCCACATTAGCTGGGTGTCCCGCAGCGAAACAGTCTGCCAGCGCATCTCTGACATCGACGAGCTTCTCGCAATTGATGCGAGTCAGCTTCCGGATCACGTCCGGTTCGCCGTGCTCGGAGTTACGATCCGTCCACTCTCCCCGTATGCATATTCCCAATACAGGTCCCACCTGAGCGGGTCGACTATCAACAAGCGACTGAAACCACTCTGGAAATCCATTCAACTCCTCCGCTGCATAGCGTGTAAGCTGCTGGACCTCGGTGGCGGTGATTTTATCAAAGTCCAACTCACCGTCGGTCCATTCAGCCTGTATGCCGGCCAAACCCGCGATGACCTCATGCGATGTCCGATTTTTAGGCGTCTTTTCGTGTGGCAGCTGCGGCGTATACCGGCGCCACGAGCGTTTGCACCCCGTACGCGCTGCAGCCCGCGTCCTCTCACCCCATTTTTTTTCGACACCGGTCCACTTGGCCGGAGCCCAAGTCCCGCGACTCTCAGGATCCGCTTCGCGAGCAAGACTAGCCAAGACATGGACAAGTTGCCCTTGGCGCAATTTTGCGCGGTTACGAAATAGGAACCAGCGGCTCCGCCACTTCGCAACGCTTTGGTGCACTCTATCAGATTGCCGTCGCCACCAAAAGCTTTGAAGCACGGAGTCCTTGACCGCAAATTGTAGCCGCCGGATTGGACGAAGCCGTTGTTGCCTTGCGAGGCGTTCGTATTCACGGGCCAAGCTATCATCGACCATTGCCGCGAGACGAATAGCCTTTCGAATGCTCCGCGGCACACCGGCTTGCTGTGCAACGCCCCAGGCGAGTCGCAGCGCGAGCACTCTGTCTTCCTGGGTAGGAGCGCTTCTAGTGTCGGCTACCAGCCAGTCGACGTCTTCGATTGTCGGCGAGAGCCGATAATTGCCGGCGAATGAGAGGTCCCACCACCCCTCCACTTTTCTCTTCTGCTGCGCACGGGCCAGCTCAACGCGGCGCCACAAGTAGGCCTCACGCACCAACGGGTGACTCTTGGACGCGATCCCCAGTGGGTCCGGGCTCTGCTCGCCTCCGTGCGGTGCATCGGCCAGCGTGATACACTCTGCCACGAGCCGCGCGTCGGAACCAGCAAGGGCTGGCGCGTCCATCATCTTCGCCGCGAACAAACGCATGAGCGGCCTTAGCCAACTATATTTCTGCGAAATTGGCGGCAACTCGCGATCAGCTGGAAAGCAGGGAGATTCGCGGAGTAGTGCGATCACGAGCGGGGCGAGTTCTCGGGCCCCATGCACTGAGAGCTTGCTCTGCATTGGGGTTACCACCTGCCATTCTAAGCCAGACACCGCCTCACCCGTCAGCTGAACGTTCGAGAGGAGATCGACCAGCTGACGATTATTGATTGCCCGAGGCCAGAGGTTCTCCGCTGCGATCCCGACGAGCGGCATGTCGATATCGGCGCGGCCCAGCAGGTAAGCGGCCATCGCAGCGCGTGTCGTGTCGTCAGCAATTGCCACTAGCGCTCGCCCGGCTTCGACCCTGATCCGATCTTCTTCCTTATTGTCCGTGAAGATCGCTAAGGCCTGCTGCGTGCAATTCTTCAGTCCGCAGAGCCGTATTATGTCCAGTGCCGCACTTCGTAGGTCGCCGGCCAGCGTCGTGTCACTCGCAACCGCGGCCAAATCGGGGCCGATATCTTCATGACCAAACCGGCCCAGAGTTGCTTCGTCCGAGCTCAGCCACAAATGACGCGCTGACTTCGCGCGTGCGACGAGATCCTGCAGAAGCTCGCGTCGGAACTGAGCGCTGAGGGCGTGAGGATCGCCGTAGCGCAGCACGATCTCAGGTCTCGTTTCGCGCACCCATTTCCGCATAAACCCGTTCCATGCGCTATCGCCCGCACAAAGCCACGCAGCGACAGGTGCCAGCGAATCCCGCATGACCCGGACCCCCGCTATTCGGTCGAAGAAAATGTCTTCGAGTTCATGAAGCGGGCACCCCGCGTGCATTTGCCGCTCGATCCACCGTGCGGCGAGATACTCACGCACGCGTCGGTGGTGAAATCGAACCTTTCCAACGTGTGCCTCGTCGAAAATGGGACGGTCGAGGAGTGCTGCATGTTTGTTCCCGGTCCACCAATCCGCAGGGAGGCACGCCCTACCATCGAGTGCATCCTGCGTGTCGCTGGCCGGCAGACGGATCGCCGGCGCATGGCATAGGACTGCTGCCGCCGCCAAAGTCTCTGCGCCGACTCGAGCATCTTCGTCGGACAATAGCGTATCCGCCTCAGTCCGCGGCTCTCGCAGCTTCTGAGTGACGTCGAATTCGATCAGGTCGGTCAATGTGCCAAGGCGGCGATACTTCGCCCAATAGCGCGCCAGAGGTTTAACGTCACTCGGTCTGCGCGCGAATTCCCAAGCATGCGCGGCATCGATGGACCTCAGGAATTCGTTGGTATCCGGAATTCCGGACGCTCCGGCAAGCTTGGCTACCTGCTCCCGGTTCAAGGCGGCGATCTTGAAAACCTCCCAGTCGGCAGCGGCGGCCCGGCTCATCGCGCCTCCCTTATTCTTGTCCTGGTCCGAGGTCACTTTCTGAAGCTTCGGCCCTGAACCGAACAGGTCACGGAGCATCGGCAGCTCGACATCGGCGTTCCACGCGCTGATGCGCGTGCTAAGATAAATTTTTATTCGCTCCAGCGCGTGGCCTGGAATCCCGTTGCGAAGGTGTTTCAGCGCGGTCCGAAATGACGCGGGGCTAATCAACTTCGCCTCGTCGACGGAATCCAAGAACAGCGACACCGGCTGGCCAAGCTTCAGATCGGTCTGAAGAGCGATATAGCTTTCCGGCGTGAGGACAGCATCCAGATTTGCACCCGCCAGTTCGTCCAACCGGATAAAATAGGCGGCTTGGCCATCTGCGGCCAATCGACGCGACTGCTCGATCATTTCCCACGTTTTTCCGGTTCCGGCTTCTCCCAAGATCACAACCCGGTGCCGGGATAGGATTCCAGGCCATTGGAGGTGCTTGTCCTGGAGCCACCAGTCGCCCGAGAGATAGCTGCTGTCCGCTTGCTCCTCCGGGGATCCGGTTTCCTCCTGCTTCACGAATCGGCGGCCTAGTTCAACAAAGTGATCTGGGAGGAAAGCGGCCGGCATGACGCGAAGCGCGCAGAGTGCAACGTAGGACTACTTCGCTTGCAAGCGGCCTTCGATCTGCTTCGCGGAATGTTCAACCGCAGCTGCGCTGGCTACATCGATCTTTAGGAACTCACCTTTTCGGCGGATCACGCCCGATTCGTTCTGCAGTTTTCCGGTGATCACGAGTGCTGGCTCCAGGTTGATGATGAGCCGTTCTCGTTCGAACAGCTTCGGCCACACGATCGCGTTGGCCGTTCCTGTTTCGTCCTCCAGGGTGATGAAGACTACGCCGCTCGCGGTGCCAGGACGTTGGCGGCACGTGACCGAGCCCGCAATCGTCACTCTCATGCCGGCAGGGAGGTCCTTCAGCTCAGCCGCTGCCCACACATCATTCAGCTGATCGCGGATCAATTTCATCGGTGCGGCCCCGTCGTCATCTGGAGATGCGTGTAGTCGGCGCGCACTCGTTCGAGGAGGCTCATCCGCTCCAACGGTGCTGGAGCTGCCGGTTCCCCCGCCGCCGCGAAACGAAACAGCTCGTCGTTCACGTCCTGCGACTCCACGTGCCAGAGTGCGGCACGACGGTGATCGGCCAGAGCGTTGAGAGCTCCGGCACCCGCAAGTGCGCGTCGCTCCGCTAGGCGAGATCATGGGCCACACGGATCTTGCCGAGCGATATTCGAACCACAGCGCACTGGCGCGCAAGTTCAAGCCCGGGACGCCGGGTTGGCTGCGCCCATTGGTGGACTATGCCGGAGCCTCCCCGCAGGATATCCGGGAATTTGGAAGCCAAGACCGGATCAAACTGATCGTGACCCTTTTGAGAGGGCGTGAGCCTGACAGACGCGTGCCATCGCGATGAGTGGATCATGTTAGTGCCGCACGAAGTGCTTGATCGTCGTCTTGCCCGAGCCCCACTCGCCGTAGAGTGCTACGACCAGCGCCGCCTCCCGGATCGGTGTGGTCGCAATAGCCCGGGCCATATGCTGCACGAATACGGCGCGATCCAGTTCGTCTTCCTCGGCGCTCCGCTTCGCTTGATCGTGGCGCAATATTCCGGTGGCCGTTGGCTGGGTGATGATGTTCACTATGTATTGGCCGGCCGCTTGGGCGGCTTCGGCGTATGGAAGCGCAGCGCCACTTCGAGCCGCCGCTTTCGTTCCGCCAAGGTCGCGGGCTCTGTCGGCAAGGCGAGCATTTCGGCATATTCTGTCAGCGACCGGACCTTCAGGTAATTGTGGACGAGTGCTAGCAGGTGGATTTCCAGGATATACTTCGCCAAATAAGCGACTTGGTCTGCGTCCGGCGCCGATTTCGACGAATGCACATAGCGGTTACGCTGCAGCCGCACACCGCTGATGAGCTGCTTCCACAGCCGGCGATCCGGCATGATCCATGATGCCATCTCGATCAGCTCATCATAACGCGCCCCGACCAGATTGGTGATCCGCTCGAGGATGCTCCACACCTGCAGCATCAATACGTCGTGGTTGGTGTGGTCCAAAGCCGCGACATACCGGAGCAACAACTGTTCGAGATCCCTGCCATACGGCAATCGCCCAATCCGCCGCGATAGTTTCTGTCGCATGCCCTCAAGCTTTGCCCAGCCGGACGAAGGATCGAATAGCTGCCGATCCTCCCGCGGATCCTGTTCCCGCCAGAAATATTCGTCGCTCACTGGATCGCCGTTCCGGTGATGCAGCGTCTGAATAGGTCCTTGATGCACCGCCGCCAAGGGCTGCGGCGCAAGCGCGCCAAAGCGCAGCGACATCGAACCGAACGTTCCCGCGAACGTCCAAAGTGCCCGCAGGAGTGCCACTGCTTCATACGCCCGGTTGAAGGCGTCGTTGGGCGTCCGCCCCTTCGTCGTCACCGCCACCCATTTATACCGGGTCTGTTCGACGTGCTTTTGATAAACGCTCCAAACGGATCCCGAGCTCACGAGAGCCGGCACGCGATATTTCTTCCGAGTCTTCAGTGGACGCACCGTGCAGCCGCCGATCTGCAGCTTCTTCGTCGGCAGCGACGCGACCGACAGGCTGGTAACGAAAACATATTCCTTTTCCGGTTGCTGAAAAAACGCCGTGGCGAGCTTGTCCGCTTCACGGATGAAGTCCGCCGGCGTGATCGGCTTTTCGCCGCCGAGCCGGACGGCCTGGTGGCGCAGCGTCTGACGCGCTATGCCCCAGGCATCGTCCTCGTCCAGCTCGTCGCCATCCTTGCCCACAACCACGAACGCGAGCTTCAAGGCGGTCTCAAGTCGAAGGCCGGAAAACGAACCCTCTTGGGACGTTTCGCCCTTCGCGTCGACCTTCGTCTTCCTCCCCCACGCGGCCAGTATTTCGTCCGGCGCGAACTTCGCATCGATGCCACGATACGGCCGAGCTTCCGGCGTGCGCCAGAAGCAGTGCTTTGGTTTGAAATGACCCGGGGTGCTGGACATGACTCGAACGGGACTTCATGTAGCGCGCGGCGCCCATTTCGACGAGCGCCGAGTTTCCTATGATCGATGATTGGATGATATGCCGACGATACGTCGGGCCGACGACTCGGCAGTTGCTCCATCTGCTGGAGAGCGATACGAGGCCGGGCAGAGAATGAGTATCGAGACTGCAGGTCCCAGCGCGTATGATCAGCAATATCGCGCGACCATCCTCGTGACCTTGCGCGCATTGGCGGGCCGCACGCCTCCAACGCGGGCTGTGGTGGAAGAAAAAGGGCGTGAGGATGCCACGATTGAGTTCGACCTCGGAGGCATCACTTCCCGGGTGGAGGTCCAGGTCAAAACGGACAAGGGGGATTTCGACCTGGCGTCACTGGCCAAAGCGCTCGCACATTTTCCGTCACGCTCTGCCCGATACTGTCTGTTCAGCCGCCTCGCCAACGATCCGAACAGCCGGCTGCTTCTTGTGGTTGACGCCCGGGCGAAGGACGAAACGCGAGGGTTGCTGGCGCCGACGGGAGAACTCCCAGCGGTGCACGATGCACCACCCTTGACCGCCGCGGCTATCGCCGTCCTCGCGCAGCGACTCGAAGAATTTTTTGCCGGAAGTTCGAAGCCGCTGGAGAAAGCGCGCGCACGGGCCTGCACCGACCTCGCCGTCGAGCTAAGAACAGGCGGTCGACTCGTCGATGCGCTGAATCGAGCCTTCGTCTGGGAGCAATGCAACGACCGTTGCCTCCGCGACGAGATTGCAGCCACGCTGATGCTGCACCCGTTTCGAGTCGCGTTCGGAGAGTGCATCTTGGCCTTGGGCGAACTTACTGACCAAGTCCGGAATGCCCGAGACAAACGGGGCGACGCGCTGCCCGGTATTGCTGGCGTGCTGGAGAACCGCCGTGGAATCCGTTTGCGCCAGAGCGCGATCTACCTCGACCGACCAGGCGAGGACGCCCTCGCGCAACACCTTCACGAGACCGGAATTCTCGCCCTGACCGGCCACTCGAAATCCGGCAAGTCCAGTTTCGCCCTGAATCGCCTTGATCGGCTGCAGGCGGAGGGGTGGCTCTGCGAAGTATTCAACGACTCCGCTGCGGCGCACCGCTTCCTGCACACGCCCGGCGTGCAAAACCGTGCCTGCCTGCTCGACGATCCGCTCGAAACAATCTCGGACGACAATCTCGCGTGGCACCTCAGCAGGTTGAGAGAAGTGGGTGAGTGCTGCGGCCCGTCCCGGCGCCTCATCGTGACGGCACGCCTCGAGACGTTGTGGCGCTGCTTGCCCGGTTATCGGCCGGAAACCAGCGGACCGGCGGGATTCACCTGGCAGGACATGACAACGCGGGACACCTCGTTCGCCCTCCGACTCTGGAACGCGCTGGTGAATTCCGTTAGGTTCGACGCGACCATCGCGGCCCGCGTTTCCGCCGTGCTCACCCGTATAAGGCCCGAAGAGCTCTTGCAGCCGGGCCAGCTCGCGCATCTCGCAAAAAGCGCGCCGGCCGAGCTAGCGGAGAAGTCCGATGCACAGCTGGTTGCCCTCGCCCGTTACAATGCGGCGGACATTGCTGCCCAGTTGATGCAGCGTGCGCCGCGGCCCCAGCGAGTGATCGCCGCACTCGGATTCAGCGCGGGTGGCGTCGCGGGCGCAGCAGACCCGGAAATAGCTTTTGTGCTCAGCCAAGCCGAGGAACGGCCCTCCTGGATCAAAGACGAAGGTAGCAGTTATCCCGCCACGGAGATCGCAGTCGGGTTCCCGACGTATCCCAGCGCAATTCGGTTGGAGCAGCAGGATCTCGAGGTAGGTTCGGATCTGGAGCGGCTTGGCTACATCACTCGACATGAGCGGCGTCGTTCCTTCACGCATCCCGACCACGCCGAGGCGTTTTTTCGGGTCGCAGGCGGTCCCGCCTGCCAGCCTGCGCTGCCGCTCCTCGAGCGGGCGTTGTCCTGCCTGGACCCCACCGTAGTCGGTTTCGCGGTGCGGATGCTCGACGCCGCTTGGTCTGCCGTGGCTGCGGGTTCGGACGAGCTCCAGCGGAAACTCGCCGTCCGCGTCTTCCGCGAGACTATTTTCCCGGAGGTGCAGGAAATCGTGCTCCGCGTGCTGCTGTCGAAACTGGAGCGCTTCCCACCGGAGGAATTTTCGGAGCTGATGCGTTCGCTGGTGGCCTCCGGCCGCGTGGATTCGCTGCTTGTCTGGGAACAGGAAACCCCGTGGCTCGACCGCCATCCTGATTCGCCTCGGATCGTGCGTCGCGGCCGGGACCACCGAGAATTCCCCGAGCGCGCCGTTCGCGAGATTTGCAACCGGCTCACCGACCCGCTCCGCGCATCGACGGTGAAGCCGCGCGAGGCCGACGCGGTAAACACGTTCTTCTGGATCGAGGAGGAAAAGGCGCTGGATGCCGACGCGTTGCGGCGGATCGCGCTTTTCGACTTCTCATTCCTCCGGGTGGACGCGACCCAGCTGCTCTGCTCGGGCCGCGTGTCCTTCGACCCAAACACGGCCAAACTGTTTGACGATCCCGATCCTCGGGTGGGCGCCCGGGGTGTCCAGACCTGCTTCGAGCAGTGGCACCGTCACTCGGCCCGCGGACAAACCAAAGCTGTGATAGCGGCACTGCTCCACACCCTCAAGCGGCTGCCGATTGCCGTGCTGTCGACATCTTTCCTCTTCGATTTCGGCGATCGCTACAGCGAGCACGGTCACGTGCCTTGGGACAAGTGCTCGGTAGAGGAAATCAAGGAACTCTGGAACGCTTGGGCCGATTGCATGTGCGTCGTCCTTCCAACGCTCGCGCCGCACCGGCTCTACTTCAAAGATGGCGACCTCTGGACGTCGCTGCGCGAGGTCACCAAGTTCGCGTCACCCGAAAAACTCCGGGCTTTGTTTGCAGCGTGGATCGACTGGATCGAGGTGAGGGGAAAGGTGGAGCGGCTCGGCGACTACTCGCTGGCAGTGGTGCGCACCGCCCTTGAGTCGCCGGTGCTGGAGGCCGTCGACCGCGAGACGATCATCCAGCGCTCCCTCGCTTGCCGTCGCTCGGACGCTGTCATCGAAAGTCTGAAAGCCCTGGTGGACCTGTGGGATGACCTCACCAGCGGCGAACGTGGGCTTGTCACCGGGTTCTTCGCGAATCGCCGTCCCGACCATGCGTGGCTCGTCGCTGCGGTGATTTCTCGGGATTGCCCGCCCGAACTCGTCGAGCTCCTAACCGGGAACGATCGGTTTTATTCTCTTTGCAGTGAAAGCGTCGTTGCCTTGTTGCCACCACCGGTCCTGCGGGCGTGTCTGGGCGTGCTCTGCGAAAGTGTGCCCGCCGTTGGCGGTCTGCATATTCGGGCCCACGAAGAATTCTGGCATCAAATCTGGCGCCGCATGTTGTTTGAAACGGCGCATGCCGACGCGCGCCTCCTCCTGCAAGATCTCGTGTTCCGAATCGGTATCCAAATGAGTCCTGATACGGAGCCACGACGCCGGAAATATGTGAAGGATTTCGCGCGCTTGTGCGCCAGGGCCGACGAGCCGCAGCGCAAGATCTTGTTTACCGCGCTCATGACTCTTGCAGTGAATTCGACCCGCCCCGAACTGACGGAGTGCTGGAAACTGCTCTATACTGCGTGCACGCAAGACGAGCGGGAGCGCTTTGCCGACATCATGGCCGAGCACATCGAGGCGCTCGACATTGCGCAGTCACCCCTCGGCCAGCTCGGCCCGCGATGGTCGAAGTTGCTCGAGCGGCGCCTGCCCTCGGACTACCTCCTGGTGGTGTTTATTTCCGCCGGTCGACGGCTCGACATGCCTTTCTCCGATTTCCTTTCGACGGTGGAACTCATCTATCAAAAGACACCGCCGCGGACCGTTACTGTTCACGACATCGTCTTGGACAAACTCAAGGGAATGGGAAGGCTCAACTCCGACCTGGCGCGTCGCGTTGATCAACTCCGCGATCAGGCCTTCGAAAAAATTCGGGACAAGGATGCGTTCCCGCGGCCAGAGTCCGATCTAAACGGTTGGGTTTGATCGTATGCCTCGACTCAAATGGTGAGGATTGCCGTAGAGGCGGCACCCACGCCTTTTGTACGCGAAGGTGACTTGACCGAGACCGCCGCCCACTAGCGAAATCGTCCCATGCGGATCGAGAACTACGGGAAAACCACGATTCTCCGCTGGTCGTGGGAAATCGAGCAAGGAATGCGCTCCGCTGCCCGGACGCATTTGTTGAGTCGATTTCGTGTCGGCGAGTATCGGGAACCCGAGACCGCAAACGCGATTCTGCATCATCAGTTCGGCTTCTTCTCCGATCGCCTGGCGACGTTGGTGCCGAAGTTTGCGAACCGGGACTCCCTCGAGTTCGTGCTGAACCAATATGAGGAGGCGTGCCAGATTCTCCACGGCATGGGCATCAGCGACCCGGCCGCGCGGCGGCGCTGGTTGCTCATGGAGGGAGATTTTCGTCGCGCGATGAAATACCTCGCGGAGCTGATCTGTCTGCAGGCCGCCCGCAGTCCCCCGAAAATCTCCAAGCGTGAGGCTTACCGCGCGATGGATCAGGCGCTTCTTTGCGTGGAGATGCTAGTCGACATGGCCGAGATGAGTCACCGGGTGCACGGCGTCTTCCCCGATCATGTCATCGCCACGATCCATCCCGCGGGCGGTCCCATCGACTGGGAGATTCGCGTCACCGGCCGTTACGCCGGTTACGACGTTGGATTGATGCACCGCATCGAGCGCGACCGGCAGCATCGACACGAGTTCATTGTCGGACCGCAGTTCGATATTCACACCGACAGCCACACTCCTTTTCTGGATCCGGCGTTCGAATCGGTTCACGGCTGGAGTTACGGAAGGTTTATCTCCGCCCTCCACCACATTATCGACAATTGCCACCCGGCGCCGAACGGATTTCCGACGCTCTTTGTCGAACGCCAGAAAATCCTAGCGCAGTTCGTAGACCACGGCGAACCCGTCGAAACCGTCGAGCGCGTGTTAGCCGGCTTCACGGTCTACCCTTCGAAGATGCGCGAGGAAGGCAGAGTGGTGTGGAATCCGAAGCAGGAGCACCGCGCCTACCGCCGCGGATTTTTCGAATATCCCCACGAGCTCGGCATGCACCTCGCGTTCTCGCGCGAAATGGCCCGCGAAAGTCTGATCCACCTCGTGAACGGGGCCTGCTACAAGCGCCTGCCGGAAGACTGGCGCCACCCGCAGATCGACACCGCACTGGAATGTCTTTCACGACGAGCCGGCCTCTGGTTCGAGGAGGTCGTGACCAAGAATCTCCACTCCCTTGGTATTGCCGGCGGCCGCGCGAAGGACCGCGTCGGCCCCTCGGCAAAAGCCGTTGTGATTCCGGCCGAGGTCGGCGAGATTGACTTCCTCGGATACAGTGAGAAAGAGCACCTGCTCGTCCTCGCAGAGGCCAAGATGGTCAGCACCGGGGTGGAGGCGAAATATTGGCGCGACGACGTCGCGACTTTCGTTGGCCGTAGAGGATCCTATGCCGATAAGTTCCGACGCAAAGTCGGCTGGGCTGTAGCGCAACGCCACGCGCTCGCCGATGCCTTCGGCGTCGCATCGGACGTCCGCATCGCGCCCGCCATGCTGACGCTCTACCCGTGCATCGCCCAGATCTTCATCGATGACTTCAAGTGCGTTTCGCTGGCCGAATTCATGCTCGATTACCGGTCCACAGGAAAGTGGCCTTACGAGTTTCGCTGAGCGGCGCGACTCAGGCGAAATTGGCTCGCCGCATTTTTGCAATGCCGACCTCGCACCGTGTCGCCCTCGCATATGCTAGCGCCGTAAGAAGTGGAGGGCGCGCCCTTCCCGCTGGTGAAGTCGGGGCCGCATAGCCGCGTTGCTTTGACCGGGCTTGCTGCATGTCGCAGGCGGGAATACGCAAGCGGCTGCCATGCCTTTAGCTCAGACATTTCTGTCCTGTGCCTCGGTTGTCATCTCGATTTGCGCGTTGGTGATTTCTTATCGCGCTCGGCGTGACAGCGAACGCGACCGGTTATTCCGACTACGCTCCGACCTAGTGAGGACCTCGAAACTGATCGAGCTCTCCTGGAACCAAGTCCTATCTGAACTTTATCGCCGGCGCACGTCCGCTCCCGCCCGTATTCTCGACGCCAATAAGCGCGGGATGGTCATTGCCGCATACGACCAATGGGAGAAGGCATTCCAGCCAATGCGCGAAAGCGCCGCCTCGGCCGCCAAGGAAATCCTGTCTCACGCCGAACAATATCAGCGTCTCGAGCTCGAGAAGCATCTCCTTCGTCTTGAGAACAGCCTACGCTCCAACGAGGCTTCCGTCGCAGAGATGCACAAACGCCTCGATCTGCTCGAGCGCTGACCCATGCGCCTCCGTTCCCAACACCACTACTGCATCTGGTGCGGCAAGGAGCTCGACGCGGTCGGCCGCGCCGACGAGCACATCATACCCGAAAACCTCTTCGGCAACGTCATCACCGACGACCTCTGCGGGCGGTGCAACAACCGCTTCGGTTCTGAGCTCGATCACGTTTTCCTGAAAGACGGAACGACGATCGCGACCGCGCTCCAGGCAGGAGTGGAACCGGCGGAACTGCTTATTCGCTACCGTGCCCGCCAATCCAACGACGCGGGCCTCACTATCGAGACCTCCGTGCGTGACGGTATCAGTGCCGTCATTCCGCAACTCGACCGCGCCGACGGACCTCTAGTCGGCGACAGGGCAGGAATGTTCGACGCGGGTCAGCTTCGCGGTATGAAGATTCGGACCATCGCTCGCGCGAAAACACATCGGCCTGATTTAGCTCATGCCGAAGTGGAGCGACGCGTCGACGTCCTTTACGCCCCAGTTCCTCGGGCCGGATTCACCAGATGTCGTGCACGACTCGGAGATCGGTCAGGGCCTCCGTCGTCATGTCGTTGAAAGTCGTCCGATCCTGCATGGAGACCAAGCCCCGGCCAACCTTGTCTGCCGTGCTGCCGGCAAGATCATCTATGAAGCGCTCCAGTCTTTGGCACCCTTCACGATTCAACGCCTGATGCGCGTTCCGCTCGCGCAGCTGAAGAAAATCGTCCTTGGTCATGAACCTGTCGCCAATTTCATCGGGCGCCGTCGCCTCGACCAACCTGCCGCTCGTCAGCACACAATCAAAGTCTACGGCGGCGGCGATAGCGCCGGCTGCATCCTGATTCTCTTCGGCAACATCGAGTAGAAGTTCTCGGTCTCCTTCGAGAAGGGTTTTGGACAGCCTAGTCGCGTGCCGTCCTTCGAAACGGAGATCCCTGTCACTTTTTGACGAGGCCCCGCAGGTTTATCCGACGTGAGCAACGCGCCTACAATATACCCGCCAACTCGTCACTCCATTGGTGGCGAATCGTCTGACTTTTTCACGCTTTGACCCGATTCTCAGGGTTGCTTTGGTCGTGGGATGAGCTCCCACCCAGAGCGAATGGCCAAAGACTACGCGCGTTTTCGCGTGATCCTCGAGGCCGCCGCGCGGCAGATCGGACCGCAATATTTTTCGCTGCCGGTTGCGGGCCAGGCCAAGGAAATCGTCCGCGAGCGGAATTTCTGCGCCGAGCTGCATCACCAGCTTCGGACACTTTTGGAGGTGGAGAAATTTGATCTGCTTCTCGGGGCAGAAATAGACAAGAGCGGGCATCCGATCATCGACATGGATGTTGTCCCCGACCTGATCGTGCACGAGGCCGGCAACATGGACCGCAACCTCTGCATCATTGAAGTGAAACCTATTTCCGGCGCCACGGACGGATTCCACAAGGATATCCGAACGCTCGGAAAGTTCACGGCCAACTATGGCTACCACGCGAGTATTCTCCTCGTTTTTGGTTCCCACGAGGAAGGCGATGCCCGCATCCGCGCCAAGCTAGGTGCCGATGTCTCCGAGCTGCGCGCCGCCAGAATACTCGTGTTGTGGCTAAGGGAGCCCGGCTCTCCACTGGTCGAATTGACCTGACGCAGGCAATATCAGGACCGCGTAGTTTTGGGATTCGCCAGTGCGGTCGCTTCCGTTTTCATCGCTTTGCGGCAATGCACCGCTGACAGCTGCCGACCTCATGCGCCATTCGCCCACGAAAGTCCGTCTCAGCCCAGCCGGCGTCCATTTCTTCGACCGCTCATCTGGGTGGAACGTGCTTCTCGAGGAAGTCGCTCCACCAAAGGAGTCCTGGGCGCGCGCTCCGCGACAGGTTTCAATCGCCCTCACGAATCGCTGCGACCTCGCGTGCGCCTACTGCTACGCCCCGAAGTCCCGCGATGAACTCAACTGCAAAACCTTGAAGGGTTGGCTTGAGGAGTTCGACCAGAACGGGGCCATCGGCGTGGGTTTCGGAGGAGGCGAACCGACACTGCATACCGATTTCGCTGACCTATGCCGCTTCGCCTCGGAATCCACTGGACTTGGGGTGACATTCACGACCCACGGCCATCACCTCACCGACGAACTCCTCGGCCAACTCCAGGGCCATGTCCATTTCGTGCGGATCAGCATGGATGGAGTCGGAAGCACTTACGAGGCGCTACGCCGGCGCTCGTTCGCCGCGCTCTGCGACCGGATCCGCGCCGCGAGGAAAATTGTCCCCGTTGGCCTGAATGTCGTGGTGAATGCTGCCACGTTTGCGGACCTACCTGCGATGACCGCGTTGGCAACTGACCTCGGCGCCTCCGAGATTCTTCTCCTCCCCGAACAGGCAACCCGGCGTCGCTCCCGTCTTGATGGCGTGATGAGCACGAAGCTGCAGGCGTGGGTTCGCGCTTATCGCGGGCCTGTGCGTCTCGCGATCAGTGTCCAGGAAGCCGCCGGACTTCCGATTGCAGATCCCTTCGCCGGTGAATCGCCACTCGAAAGCTACGCCCATATTGACGCTCAGGGCATCCTGAAGAAAACCTCCTTCCACCTGGCAGGCATCTCGATTGGCGACGCGGGTGTCATGGCCGCATTGGACCACCTTCGAAACTCCCCATGAAAATCTGGCGTTCCTATGGGTCCGAGCATTCGGCGAATCACGTCCTGATCGGACACTTTAAGGATTCCGGCACCGCCGAAGCGACCGCCGCCCTCATGGAGGAACTGCACGCCGCGCTTGGCCCCTCCGACTCTGGCAACGAGGGCCCGGTGCGGTTTCCGGGCGAGGTGATGAAAATCCTCGAGCGAGTGAAGTTCACGAGTCTCGCGCCGCAGGAGGTCGATCATTTCCGCTGGGGCTATCATCCAAAGGTGGACGGCACCAAGGTAATCATCACGACCGACGAGTCGGAGTTGTCCGGAATCATCCGGCTGTTCGTGCATAAGGGCGCGAAGGTGGAGTTCTACTCCGCGCACGACTATCCCGACACCGAACACGGTCGCGGAAAGGGGTGAGCCGATGCCGCATCTGAATTGGGATGCCTTCGCGAAATTGGCCGGGGGCCCCCAGCAGAACTTTGAAGACCTCTGTCGCTCGCTGATTCGTCTCCAGTTCGCGCGATATGGCGACTTTCGACGGCTTGCGAACCAGCCCGGTGTCGAGTTTCACCTTCGGCTGCGCGAAACATGCGCCATCGGCCAAGCCGGCGAATGGCACGGCTGGCAGTGCCGCTGGTATGATCTCTCGGCGGACCGTGCTCTCGGCACAACGCGCCGTAAGAAGATCGTCGATGCCATAAAGAAATCCGAACGAGAGCTGCCCGAACTCACGCATTGGACGCTTTGGACCCGGCACATCCTAAAGAAGGACGACCAAAAATGGTTCTATGCGATCAGCACCAAGCTCAAGCTGCAGCTCCACTCGGTCGCTGAAGTTGAAACCTACATGGGAGGAGCGGCGGAGTTGCTGCGAGGCTCCTATTTTGGCGAACTCGTGCTGACACGCGCCGATCTTGTGACGCGCCACAACGAGTCCGTCGCGCCGATCTTGCCGCGCTGGCTACGCGACGTCCACCAGCAGCTAGACGTGGAACTCAAACTTCGTCGCATGTTGGGCGAGTCCGGCTCATGGGCGGAATTGCTGGAGGTGGCTGACCGCCTTTCGGCCATCGCGGTGGACCTCGCGAAAGAGACCGGAATGCCGGAGCGCCTCCGGACGATCACCGCAGACTTCCTAGCCATCGTTCTCCGTTCCGTGCAGACGCTCCGCGAAGCTCACGCGGCCCTCGCGTCCGGCGATTTCGATCTCCTGCGGGAAGTCCTGAAAAACGCGCCGCCGTATCCTCCCTGGAGTGTGCGCTCTGTGCCTGGCGCATTCCGTGCGGTGCGCCGTCTGATCGCTCTTCGCCTCACCAATAGTGTCGAGGATTTGATCCAGGCCCAGGCCCTCTGCCAGGAGATCAATGAGCTTGTTGACGTGCGAATGATCGCCGTCACCGCCGACGCTGGTAGCGGCAAGACTCAGCTTGCGGCCGAACTCACCAAGGAGTCGCCCGATCGTCCGGCGGGAGTCCTCCTGCATGGCCGGCAGCTGCACCGCGGACAGACGGTCGATGATCTCGCCCGCAAGCTGACCATCCACGGGCGGCCCATGGTCAGCATCGAAGCCCTAGTGGCGGCCCTCGACGCCGCCGGCCAGCGCGAACGCCGACGCCTTCCTTTGGTGATCGATGGCCTCAACGAAGCGGAGCACCCCGCCGACTGGAAGGATCCACTGGCTTCCCTCAACACGACGCTCGAGCGATATCCCAACGTCCTCGTCGTCCTCACACTTCGCACCGGTTTCCGGAAGCGCCCCGAACGCCATTTCGGCTTTGATCCCGAACCGATCGAGGTCACGCCGCGCACGCTGTTCTCGGATCTGGCGGTGCCCGACGGGGTGCGTTCCTTTGAGTTGGAGGGTTTCGGCGAACTCACGCGCGAGGCGGTGCGCAGCTATTTTCAGCACTTCCGCATCCTCGCCGAACCGGATCTGCCCTACCACTTCCTGAGCCACCCGCTGACCTTGCGGATGTTCTGCGAGGTTACGAATCCGAAGCGTGACAAGGATGTGGGCTTCGAGTCGATGCCTCGCTCCCTGACAGTGCTTTTCGAACGTTACGTGGAGGAGGTGGCAAAGCGCGTCGCGCAGCTCGCGGCCGCCGCGCACGCCTACAGTGCTGAGGACGTCCGCCGGGTCTTCTACAAGATGGGGGAACTGCTCTGGACGCAGTATGCGAGAGGGCTGGATGAGCGCGAGCTACGCGTGGCCCTCGACGACGAAAAGCGCTCCTGGAAAACCAGCATCATCCACATGCTGGAGCACGAGGGCGTGATCCTCCGGAACGCCGGCGCGACTCCGGGCGAGCATCTCGTGGTTCCAGTCTACGATGCCTTCGGAGGTTACCTAGTGGGGGACTATCTCGTGCGGTGGCTGGGATTTTCGGGCTTCACCAACTGGATCGCCAAGCCCGAGACGCTCGGGCTGCTCAACGAGGGCGGTGCAGAATCTCATCCCTTCGCCGGCGACATTTTCAGTGCCCTGGTAGGGCTCGTGCCACGCGCCTTCAGCGGGCAACAGTTCTGGACCTTTCTCAAGGGTGGGATGCAGGACGAGGCGTTGCGTCTCGCCATCGAGGAAGGCACCCGGCTCGACACCAAAACGATCGAGGCCATCGCCGGGCTCATCCGCTCACCGACGGCCAGGACGCAGATCTTCGACGACCTGACTGAGGTCGCCACCGCACCCGGACATCCGCTGAACGCCGTCTTCCTCGATGAGGAACTCAGAAAGATGAGCGTCGCCGAACGCGACCTGCGGTGGACCGAGTGGATTCGACAACAGCAAAGAGTCGGACTGTACGACCGTCCGAACCACTATACCGATCTCGGCAAAGATTGGAAAAATAGCACGGTTCGTTCCACCTCGGATCACCTCCGCGCTCGGTGGACGATGTGGGCCCTGACTAGCACCTCGCACGAACTCCGCTACCGCGCGACGCGCGCGCTTTACTGGTATGGTTGCCACGCCCCCGACCAGCTCTTCGAACTCTGCTTCAGCTCCCTCGAGATCAACGATCCCTACGTCCCAGAAAGAATGCTCGCTGCGAGTTACGGGGTCGCAATGGCGCTCTACGTTTCGCCCGGTCGTGCGGCCCGCAAAGCCTCGGTTCTTAGGTTCGCGAGAGGGATATACGAGCGGATGTTCGCCCCGCCCGCGCCGCCCCGCGGCACGACCCATTCGCTGACGCGCGAGTATGCCCGGCGCACCCTGCAGCTCGCCACCGTTTGGGACAAGAAAGCCTTCACCGCCGTGGAGCGAAAGGCCGCGCGTCCGCCGTATTCTATCGGAGGCCTGCGCGAGTGGCACGAGATCGCACCGGAAAAAGCCGAGATTTACGGCCCGGCTTCGCCCCTCGGCTTCAATTTCCGAAACTATTCGATTGGTCGGCTTGTCGCTACCGGGCGAACCGACGACTCCGACAACCCGGAATACAAACTCGTTCGCAACCAGCTTCTCTGGCGCGTCGAACAACTCGGCTGGACCGCCAAGCGGTTTGAGGTCATCGACCAGGGGATTGCAAACGACCGGTTTAGGCCCAGCAGCGATCCCTTTAAGACCGACCGCTACGGGAAAAAATATTCGCGCATCGCATACTTCGAACTCGATGGCTTGCGTCACGACTTGGGCATCCTGAAACGCCGCCGGCCGACAGAACGCCCCAACGGCACGGACCTTGATCCGACCTTTCCTACTCCTTCCCCGGAAGAAAAGCTCGTGACAGAAGACTTTCTCGGAAGCGGTGCGGCCGCCGATTGGCTAAAGCACGGCAAGATCGACCTCACCGCCTATCTGCGTTTGAAAGAAGTCGCTGGCGAGAAAGGCCCCTGGGTCTTGCTGGATGGTATATTTCACCAAGAGGATCTCGCCCGTGGTCGGCGGCTCGTCTGCAAGGTCCACACTCTCATCCTCCCGACCAGAGATCGGGATCCATTCATCGCGGCCATCAAGCAGCGTGTGAACCCCGCCCTCTATCCGGTTGACCGGCCGCAAGCCATGATCGCGTTCGCCGGCGAAATCCCGTGGTGCGACACCTTTCCCAAGAACGGCTTCACCGAGGTGGCGATTGAACTCGAACGGAAAACAGTTCCCGAGCAGCGCACCGAAAAAAAGCTCTTCCGTCGCGGTCAGCAGCTAGGCGTGCGGGAGCATATCGAATTGATTGAGCGCATGCAGGCGCATCCCAAAGGGAAGTATCCTCCGGACCTGAACGCGGAGCTCGCCCAGTTGGAGGTGCGTGAGATCCCATACACCGTGGAGCGCATCCAGTCGAAAAGCGCCAAGTTCCAGGTGCTCGTCCCGGTTTGCGATTACGAGCTTGAGGAACCCTCGCTGGAAGGAGAGGTGAACCGGCCGACGCTGGCCAAGGAACTCGCGACCGCCCTTAAGCTGAGGTGGATCCCAGGCACGATCGACCTAGCCACCCGACAAGGTGAGAGAACCACGCTCGGTATCGCGCACCGCTCTCGATCGCTCTACAATCGGCAGCAGTTCTTTTTCATCCGTGAAGCGGCGTTAAAGCGGTATCTGAGGGAGCGAAAGCAATCGCTGGTTTTCGTGACCTTCGGTGAGCGACAGCTGGTCGCGCACGAAGCGGCAAAAGCCTCGGGCTACGATGAGCGTTTCGCCGGATTTCAAGCGATCGAGACGCTGGAATGTATCTAGATCTTATGGGCGAGGACCGACGGATGGTTTATCTCGCATGACATGCATGTCTCGCGAAGCACTTCTGTTTTTCGTCGAACCTCTGCAGCGATCCTGCCATCCTGCGTGATCCGTGTGCGCGTTGGATTCCAGCAATGACGCGATTCGAGCTGCAGCAGGGCTCGCGATCTCCAGATTCATCCGTGAGTGCGGCACGAACGTCCTTAGCTGGACCGAAATCAACCAAGGCTTCCGGTTTGGTGATCAGCAGATCCATTTTGCGAGCAAGGCGGTCGGGATCTTTAAGCCGAAGCAGATCAACGACGGTGTCGCCCTCAGCATCAAGCAGGTGCGGCCATCACGGGCTGGGCGGGTCGCTCCGTATGATGATCGGGAGCTGGCGGACGGTCTGGTCGCCTATCGCCTGGAGAAATCTGGCCGGGACAACGACTACCTCCGAGAGGCGTGGGCACGAAGGATTCCAATCATCTTTTTCCGCGGTCTCGCCGATGCGCAATACGAAGTGCTGTATCCGGTGTTCGTCCAAGCGATCGATTTCGCGAAATCGGAAGCGATAATCGCGATCGATGACGCCCCTGCCGTCGAAAAGATTCCGAAAGTCGAGGAGGAGCCAATCGAACGCTCGTATTCTGTCGGGACTAGGAAAGCGCGCAGGCATCAGGCTGCTTTTCGGCGCCGCGTCCTCTTGGCCTACGGGCTCCGCTGCGCCGTTAGCGGACTACCGCTCACGCGGCTGCTCGAGGCAGCGCACATCATTCCCGATACGCTGGGCGGCGAAGCTTCGGTTCGAAACGGGATCGCGATGTCGACTCTGCACCACGCCGCCTACGAGGCCGACCTGATCGGTATCGATCCAGACGGCGTGCTCCATGTAAGCGAACAAGTGCGCGCCACTCGTGATGGTCCATTGCTGGAACACGGCCTCGTCCGGATTGAAGGCCAAAAGCTGCGGTTTCCCGCCTTCGCGCCCCATCAGCCCAATCGAGATTTTCTTAGTGTGCGCTTCGACGAGTTTCGTAAGCGCTGGTCGTAGTGCGCCACGACGCTGAATGCTGCGGCAACCGGCGCCGGCAGCAGCAGCAACAGCTCGGGGAGGGCAGGGAGGCGCTGAACCCCACGTTTTCCTAGATATGTAGGCTTCGGCCGAGGCTGCGCTTCACAGTGTGTTTGTGATCCGAAATGAGCATCTCGAGGCTCAGCGAGACGTTGTTGTTGGGCCCAAAGGTTGATGCTCAGGTGGGCCGAGCTCGCTTTGTGAGGCCGGGAACGACGTGCCAGAGAAGCTCATCTTGTTGTAAGCTGAGTGTCGGTTAGCGCGGGCGTCGGCAAGTTATGCGATCGTCGCCACGTTGGAGTACGAGGCACTGCCATCGGTAGCTCAGCGATCAAGAACCCAGTCGACCGGAGGGTATGGAACGTTTGGGATTCCTTCACCGGCTGAAAGGCCAGGGAGGCATCAGTTCCCGACTGCTAAAGCCATGGATCGGCGACTGAGGGGCGCTGAGCACGAGAGGAAGGGAGTATGAGGGGAGCAGCGGCTGTTTCGATAAATCTTGAAAAGAAGGGAAGAGGGTGTCCCCGAGGTTCCAGCTCAGCGCTCCCTTTTTTCCTGAAAACCTAGCAGATTACAGCTGAATTAGCAATTGTAAATTACTGCAGCAGAACCGATTACTAGACAAGTTTGGCGATTCTGAGCAACAGCGTTAGCTCCCGCGAAAAATCTTCGTCCACGCCCTTGGCGGAGTGCGTTTCGGGCTCATAGAGCCTCCGGCCGTATCTTTCGGCCGCAACTCGAATAAAAGCATATGGAAACCAATGAAACGCAGATAATGATGACCGCTCGTGCCGGACTCGAAAGCCCGGCAGAGTCCGACTCGAAAGTTCAATCGAAGTCCGCTACCGAATGCTCCGGGGGGACAATCGGAGACGGGC
>Ga0065721_10050075_pt1 | contig 23536 bp, 17 predicted proteins | sample Mesricmetagenome_FD_59108 | JGI IMG/M metagenome (GOLD analysis project Ga0065721, IMG submission 59108) | Mesophilic microbial community from rice straw/compost enrichment Sample: eDNA_1 v2 (version 2) | ecosystem: Engineered > Solid waste > Grass > Composting > Bioreactor | place: USA: Davis...
ACGATCTGCGCCCCGGCTCCATCGAGCACAAGCTCGGCATCCACGGCTCCCCCACCTGCGTCATGCTGTTCGAGGGCGCCAAGGCCGAGCTGGTCGGCGAGCTGAACAACGGCCTAGCCCACATGTTCGTCATGATGAACGCCGCGCGCCTGCAGGTGGGCGTGCAGGGCGTCGCCATCGCCGAGCGCGCTTTCCAGCAGGCCCTGGCCTTCAGCCAGGAACGGCGTCAGGGCCGCGCCGCCTGGTCGCCTGACTATCCTGCCCCCCTCTATGGCCATCCGGACGTCCGCCGGACCCTGATGCTGATGAAGGCCAAGATCGAGGCGGCGCGAGGCATCTGCATGACCACCGGCGTGCTCGCCGACCGCGCGCGCCTGGCGACCAGCGAGGCCGAGCGCGCCACCGCCCGCGCCCGTCAGGAACTGCTCACCCCTATCGCAAAGGCCTGGTCCACCGACATCGGCGTGGAGGTCGCCTCTCTGGGCGTGCAGGTCCATGGCGGCATGGGCTTCATCGAGGAGACCGGCGCGGCCCAGCACTACCGCGACGCCCGCATCGCCCCGATCTACGAGGGGACGAACGGCATCCAGGCCATCGACCTTGTGGGACGCAAGGTCGGCATGCAGGACGGCGCGGTGATGGACGCTCTCTGCGCCGACATCCACGCCACCGCCGAAGAACTGGCCTCGCACGGCGAACTCGAAGCGGTCGCCGCTCGCCTGGAGGCGGGCGCGGCCGCCCTCGAACGCGCCACCGACTGGCTGCTGCAGAACAAGGGGCCAGACGCCCTTGCCGCCGCCACGCCCTATCTGAAGCTCGCCGGCGACGTGATCGGCGGGTGGATGCTGGCAAAGCAAGCCCAGGCGGTCGCCGGCGCGGCCGACGACTGGTCGAGGAGCAAGACGGCCCTGGCCCGCCTCTATGCGGGTCAGGTGCTGGCCCAGGCGCCGGGGCTGGCCGATGGCCTGATGGACGGCGCCGGCGACCTGGAGGGGGTCGCCTTCGAGGCGCTTATCGCCTAGACGCCATGGGCCCTGACTTCTTCGCTCGTCATCCGGCTGCGGTGGCGCGGGATCTGATCGGCGCTCGCCTGCTGGTGGCCGGCGTCGGCGGGGCGATCGTCGAGACCGAGGCCTATGATCACGAGGATCCGGCCTCCCACAGTTTCAGCGGCCCCACCGCGCGCAACGCCGCCATGTTCGGACCGGTGGGCCACGCCTATGTCTACCGCTCCTACGGCGTCCACTGGTGCCTGAACCTGGTTTGCGGAGAGACACCCGGTTCGGCGGTCCTGATCCGCGCCATCGCGCCCGAGCACGGGATTGAGCGGATGCGGGCGCGACGCGGCGGCGTCGCCGACCGGCTGCTGACCAGCGGGCCCGGCCGCCTCTGCCAGGCCCTGGCCGTCACCCGCGAACACGACGGCCGGCGGTTGGATCGCCCGCCCTTCGAGCTAGCCCAGCGCGAAGCCGAGCCCCCGATCGTCGTCGGTTCGCGGATCGGCCTGACCAAGGGCGTCGAAAGGCCCTGGCGGTTCGGGCTCAAGGGCTCGCCCTTTCTGAGCCGCCCCTTCCCACGCGCGGCCGGTTAGAAGGTCGCGCCGATGGTCACGCCATAGGTTCGCGGATCGCCCGGCTGGCCGACGATGAGACCCGAGCCCCCCGGCGCGGCCGAGAGCAGTTCGTAATAGTCCTTGTCGGCCAGGTTGCGGACCCAGAAGGTCACGTCCCAGCCCTCCTCCACCCGGAAGCCGACTCGCGCGTTCACGAGGCCGTAGCCCTTCACGTTCAGATATTCCGAGGGCGTGGCGCTGGAGGAGAAGGACGAGCGGTAGCTCGCATCCACCCCGACGAAATAGTCGCCCGAGCGGCCGAGCAGTTCGCCCGGCTGGGTATATTCGCCGCCCACCGAGCCCGCCCATTTGGAGACGCCCGGGAGCCGCGAGCCGGAGATGTCCACGGCCGCCGGCCCGCCCGTCAGCTCGATCGGAGCCGGCGCGTCCGCAAAGGAGGTGTAGACCGCGTCGGTATAGGCCAGGGCCGCATAAAGGTTGAGGTTCTCGTTGACCGCCGCCCGGCCGTCGAATTCGAAGCCTCGGACCCGCACCTCGTCGGCGTTGGCGAGATAGCCGCGCAGGACGCCGACGGCGGCGTTCTGCACCTGCGCCTGATAGTCCTGGATGGTGGTTTCGTAGGCCGCGAAATTGGCGATCACCCCGGGCAGAGGCTGGGTCTTCAGGCCAAGCTCGATGTGGGTCACGTCCTCGGGCTTGACCGTCGCTGCGGAGAGCGCCGGCGCGCCGCTGGCGTCGGTGGGCACCCCGGCCAGGTTCAGCCCCACCGATTTGAAGCTGGTGGCGTAGGTCGCGTAGGCGTTGACCTGAGGGCTGAACTCGTACGCCACCGTCACCTGGCCCGAGACATTGGTGTCGCTCACGTCGGCGGCGTAGGTCTGCGGCGACAGGATGCTCCGTTGCAGGGCGATCAGCGCTGGGTTGGTGGTCTGCAGGCCGCCGAACACCTGGTTGTCGTAGAAGACCTCTTTCTTGTCGTAGTTCAGGCGAAGGCCCGGCAGCACCCGCAACCGTTCGGTGATCTTCCAATCCAGTTGCCCGAACAGCGCCGCGCTCTCGTTCTTGAAGGAAAGGCGCGTCTCCTGGCCGTAGCCGTCGAGCAGCCCCGGCGTGGCGGCGAGCGCGCTGGGCGCAAGCAGGAACCGGGCCGCGGCCGAGCCCTGGACCTGGGTCTGCACGGGATCCGAGGCGATCTTCTGCCGAAAGGCGAAGGCGCCGACCACGAAGCCGAGCGAGTCGGAAAGATCGCCGGCATAGCGAAGTTCCTGCGACCACTGCATCTGGCGCGAGGTGGCCGCGGACTGGGTCGTGATCGGCAGGCCGACGAAGTCCCGGTCGTTGGACGGATCCCAGTCCCAGAACCTGTAGGCGGTGATCGAGGTCAGGGTGCCCGGCCCCACGTCCCAATTGATCGTGAGCGAACCGCCGCCCAGGTCCTGCTTCGAACGCCAGGGCGTATCGGAGTCGGTCAGGCGATCGAAGGCGTCATAGCTCGGCGGGGCGTAATTGAGGTCGGCGATGATCCCCGCCCACTGCCGGTTGGCCGGCCGCAGGGTCGGCGCCACCCCCGCCACCACCTGGGCGTAGCCGTTCGGCCGCTGGCGCGTGAAATCCCCGGAAAGCAGGAATTCCAGGCCGTCCCGGGGCTTGTAGAGAAGCTGGCCCTTGAAGCCGAGGTTGTTGAGATCGTTGATGTGTTCGTTCTTGGCGACGTTGTAGATCAGGCCGTCGCGCTGGGTGCCGGAGAAGGAGAGCCGGCCCGCAAGGTTCTCGGTGATCGGGCCGGAGATCGAGGCCTTGGCCTGGATGAATCCGTAGTTGCCATAGGAAAGCTCCAGGTCCGTCTGCGGCGTGAAGCTCGGCCGGCGGGTCGTGACATTGATGGCCCCGGCCGTCGTGTTCTTCCCATAGAGCGTGCCCTGGGGACCGCGCAGGACCTCGATGCGCTCGACGTCGATGAAGTCCAGCGTCGCCGCCGCTGGCCGCGCGAAATAGACGCCGTCGACATAAAGACCCACGCCCTGCTCGATGCCGTCATTGGTCAGGCCGAACGGCGCGCCCAACCCGCGGATATTGGCGGCTGAGTTGCGCGGATTGGTGGAATAGAACTGCACCGAAGGGATCAGTTCCTTCAGCCGGTTCACGTTGAAGGACCCGCTGTCGGCGACCAGCGCGCCGTCCACCACCGAGACCGGAAGCGGCACGTCCTGCAGCCGCTCCTCGCGACGTCTGGCGGTGACGATCACCTCGGTCACGGCGGCGACGGAGGTCTGGTCGACCTGCCCGGCCGCATCCGCGGCGAACGCCTCGCCGGCGACCGCGGAAACCAGCACGGAAAGACTTGTGGTGAGGGCGGAGAAGCCCAGCAAGGCGCGCGCCATATCGATCCCCCGATTTTTCTAAAGGCGCGCGAAAGCTAAGTTCCTAATTCCGATTGGTGTAATGGGATTATGTGCATCAGACTTTAGAAATTCTGGCGGATGGCCTGCAGCCGCTCAGCTCCTCGCCCCGTGGGGAGATTGGGTGAGGGTCAAGCCAGGCCGGGCGGCGTCGCGGCGACAGACTAGAACAGCTTACGCTGTGGGCCGATGCTTGGGCGCCCGTACGCCTAGGCCCTGACGACGCCTGGTCGCCCGCGCGCCACGGCGAAGCTGGCGGTGGTCGAAACCTTGCCGCCGGGCGCCGTCACCCTGTCCACCACCTTGACCTGGGTTCGCCAGGTGTCGCGGCCAATCTCGAACAGCTGGTAGCCGCGCCGCCCGTCGATGAGCTGGTTGTGCGGATTGGCCGCCGGGGTGTCTTTCCAGGACGCCTCCAACACAGCGCCGTCACCCCCGGAACTGATCGAGGTGCAGACGAACTCCGTGGCGGCCGGCGGACTGGAAAGGTCGCCCTCGCGAGAGGGCAGGACGCCGACATGGTGCTTGTGCACGTCGCCCGTCGCGATGACCACATTGCCGAGCTTTCGCGCCTCGATCGCCTTCACCAGGCGCTTGCGGCTTTCAGGATAGCCGCTCCAGCTGTCGGAATTGACCGCCCCTTCGGCGCGGCTCTCCGGATAAACGAAGGGCATCACCATCACCTGCTGGGCGATAAGGTTCCAGCGGAGGTCGCCGGTCAGCCCCTCCTCCAGCCATTGGTGCTGCGCCTCGCCAAGGATGGTCGGCCGGCCGGGATCGTCGATCGGCCGGCAAGCGATCTTCGAGCGAGGACTGCAGATCTGGCCGGTGCGATACTGGCGCGTATCGAGCAGGTGGACGCGCAGGAGGTCGCCGTAGTCCAGCCGCCGATACATGCGAAGGCGTCCCCCGACCGGGAACTGGGCGCGCCGCACCGGCATGTTCTCGTACCAGGCCTGCATGGCGCCCAGGCGCCGCAGCTCGAACACCTCGGGCGGGGTTCCGTCCTGGTCTTCCTCGCCGGCCCAATTGTTATCGACCTCGTGATCGTCATAGGTCGAGAGAAAGGCCGCCGCGGCATGGGCGGCCTGCAGGTCTGGGTCAGTCTTGTACTGGGCGTAGCGGCGGCGATAGTCCTCCAGGGCGTAAAGCTCCTCGCCCACATGCTGGCGAAAGCACACGCGGTCCCGCTTGCCGCCGTCATTGACCACCGGACAGCCGCGCCCGGCGACGCCCTCATAGATGTAGTCGCCGTAATGGAAGATCGCGTCGAGGTCGGGCTCGCGGCTGAGCCACGCATAGGCCGTATAAAGCCCCGCTTCATAATGCTGGCAGCCGGCGACGCCGATGCGCAGGCGGTCGAGCCTGCCGCCCGCGCTCGGCGCGGTGCGGACGGTCCCGGTGCGGCTCGTCTCTCCCGCCGCGGAAAATCGATACCAGTAGCGGTAGCCGGGCTTGAGGCCTGCGACCTCCACATGGACCGAATGGCCGAGCTCGGGCCTGGCCAGTTCGGTCCCCGAGCCGACGATCTTCGCAAAGCCCTCGTCTTCTGCCACCTCCCAGCGGACGGGAACCGGCCGCTTCGGCATGCCGCCGCCGACCTCAAGGGGCCGGGTCGCAAGGCGCGTCCAGATCACGAAGCCGTCGGGCGCAGGATCTCCCGACGCCACCCCGAGGGTGAAGGGATAGGCGCCCAGGCTCTGGGCCCAGACATCGCCGCCTCGCGACAGGCCGGTGAAGAGTGTCAGTCCGGCGGCGGCCGTGATGACGCTGCGGCGGTCCATGCTCATGGGAGCGCTCCTCCTGGGGGATTCAGGGCCGATGGAGTCAGGGTTTAGGGGCGATAGATGACGTTGATGAAGAACGAGCGCCCCTTCTTCATCTCGGCGCGGCGCATGGAGAGGTCTTCGCCGTAACCAAGGTAGAGGTCCTCATCGAGGATGTTCTTGGCCTGCAGCTTGACGATCCAGTCGTCGGCGACGCGGTAGCGGAGCGTGGCGTCCAATTGCCCGCGGGCCTGCGGTCCGCGGTGCAGCCAGGGATCGGCGCCGATGCCGTCGTAATAGGCGTCGCCCCAGTTGTAGCCGAGCCGCGCTTCGCCGTCGTTCGGCAGCTTCACGAAGACGGCGGCGTTGGCCATCCAGTTGCGCTGGAAGAGCAGGCGGTCGACGTGGAGCGGCGTTCCCCCGACCACGTAGTCCATGTCGCCCCAGGTCCGGGTGGCGTTGAGGGCGACGCCCACCCGGTCGGCCAACGGACCCGGCATGCCCGGTATCGCATTGTTGATGTACTGGACTTCGACGCCGCGCATCTTGGACTTGTTCGCGTTCATCGGCGTGCTGATCGTATAGATGATCCCGTCGATCATCTGCTCTTCGCGCAGGGTGTAGATGTCGTCCTTGATCGACTTGTAGAACGCCCCGACACTCGCCAATCCTTTGCCTTCGTTGAAGTAAAGCTCGAAGGTCAGATCGAAGTTGTCCGAGCGCCGCGGCTTCAGGTCCGGGTTGCCGCGGCTGATCGTGTAGCTGACGTCGTTGCGCGACTCGGCCTGGGCGATGTCTTCCGGGGCCGGCCGGCCCAGGGTGCGGCTGTAGCCCGCCTTCAAGCGAAGGTTGTCGGTGAAGTCATGCACCAGGCTCGCCGAGGGCAGCAGGTTTCTGTAATCCCCGTCGTAGCGGGTGTTCCCCGGCAGGAAGACGCCGCCCAACGACTGCGGCACGTCGGCCGAGTAGTCGGCCGCATCGAAGCGCAAGCCGGCGATGACGCGGGTCTTCTCCCAGGCGTACAGACCGCTCACATAACCATAGGAGATCGTCTCTTCGTATCGGTAATCCGAGGCCCGGGAATCGCTGGCGCTCGAGCGCGGATCGACGGCGAGGCCCGGCTGAACCTCCGAGCGCCATTTCTCGTAATCGACCCACAAAACCGGGTAGCCCCACATCCACGGGCGATAGCCGGGCTCGGAGAACTCGTACCCCGAGAGCAAGGATTTGTCGGAGACGTAGTTCGTCACCTGCTCGTCGCGGCCCACCTCGAATTTGCGAACTCCGACGCCCGCCTTGTACCCGAAACCGAGGGTCGAGCCGTCGAAGTTATGGGTGAAGTCCAGGCGGGTCTCATAGGCCTCGCCCTTGGCCTTGATCAGCGTGTCGGCGGCGGTCAGCAGCGAGTACTTCTCCGGCTGCGTCAGGTCGTCGGCGCCGTGCAGGGCGAAGCGCACCGACTCGCCCGAAACGTCGTAGTCCACCGAAAGTCCGGTCGGCTTGTACTGATAGGCGTTGGCGTATTCGAGATCGTAGAAGGTGTTCTCATTGTAGCCCGCCCGGAACTCCAGATTGGTCCGGTCGTCGAAGTCGTAGCGCGTGCGGAAGATCGCGCCCTTGGACTCGTTCTCGAACCGGTCGTAGTTCAGCGCCGTGCGGACGTCGGGGATGCTCAGCGTCCCGGTGTGCTGCGTCTGGTTCCGGATGTCCTTGAAAGCCCGGAGGGTGAAGACGTTGTTCGTCTGGTCCTCGGTCTGCTTGTAGTCGTAGAGCAGCACCGAGCTGTACCAGGCCTGGCTGGGCTGGAACTCGAACGTCGCCGAGCCGCCATAGGTCTTGATGAAGCTGGTGAACTCGTAGTCGACCAAGGCTTGTGGGGCCGGATCGAAGCCGTTCCAGTTCGCCTGGTCCGGCGTCGTCGCCGCGCCATCGGCCGTGTAGTAGGTGCGCCCGTTCGGATTGCGCTTCACGTCGTCATAGGAGCGCTGCTGGTAGGTGCCGCTGAGCACCAGGCCGAACTGCTCGTCCGCGCCGAAACGATGGGTCCAGAGCCCCTTCACCCCGCCGCTCCAAGGACTGTCGGCATAGTCGCCGAGGCTGTTGCCGCCGGGCACGTCGTTGTTCGTGACGTAGTTCACGAAGGCGTCGATGTAGAACTTGTCCTTGGCCAGGCCGAAGGCGCTGTAGGGCACGATGTTGATGATACCGCCGATGGCGCCGGCGTCCTGATCGGCCGTGAAGGTCTTGTAGACCTCCGTCTTGCGCGCCGCCTGGCTGGGAATGAGGGCGAGGTCGACCCGGCGCTGGCCGGCGCCCTGGTTGGCGACCGAGATCATCCCGATCCCGTCCACCGAGACATAGTTCAGGTCGGGGGTGATCCCCCGCACCGCCACGTACTGGCTCTCCTGCTCGCCATAGAGCACCTGCATGGTGCTGACCGCCGGCACTCGGCTGAGCGCCTCGGCGAGGGACTGGTCGGCAAGGTCTCCGGTGTCGTCCTGGGCGAGCGCGTCCACAACCGCGAGCGAGCTGCGCCGCGTGGCGATGGCCTCGCGGTTCTGCAGCGCCGTGCCGGTGACGATCACCGCGTCGACGGCGTTCGCTTCCTCGTCGGGGGCCGCGACGGCGCTGCGAAATCGGCCCGCCTGGCTCTCCGAAGCCGCCAGCGTGACCACCGAACCGTCGCGGGAGGCGACACGTAGGCCCGTTCCCGCGAGCAGAAGGTCAAGCCCGGCGCTGGGCTCCATGGCGCCGACCACCGCGCCGGTCCGCACGCCGCGGGTCAGGGGCTCGGAAACCAGGATCTGCAATCCCGCCTGCCGCGCGAACTGTGGGATGCTCGCCGAAGCCGCGTCCGCAGGGACATCGAAACGACGAACCTCGGCCCTGGCCAGCAACGGGCTCGCCACAGCGACAGCCGCGACCGAACAAAACAGCAGGCCGCGCCCACAAACACCAAACATCCGCACCCCTCCGAACTACGCGTGCGCCGGATAGATGCGCGGGGGGCCGGATTTCCTTCGGCGAAGGCCCGTCTTTTATTGTGAATTTTCAATGACGAGATCGCCGCCGACCTCTCGCAGCGAGCTGCCGGTCGTGCGCGCCGCGGCCATGGCGAAGGCGCTCGGCTGATCGATCAGGAAGTAGCCGACCATGGTCGCCTGCCCCGCTCGCTCGCCCCGCACGATGATCTTCTGCTGATTGTACCGGTTGAACTCGGCGGCGGCCGCGGCGAGCGTGTGGCCGTTCAGGACGATCTCGCCTCGTCTCCAGGCCAGCACGTCCTCGGCTCGAGAAGCCTGGACCTTGGCGGCGCCCGCATCCTCTGCGACGGGTACGAAGGCTTCCTGATCGGCGACCACGGCGACCGGCTTCGCCCCCTGGCCTTCCCGCCAGACCAGGACCCGGCCTTCGGTCACCACTACGCGCACGCCTTGCGGATCGCGGCGCACGGAGAATGCGGTCCCTGTGGCCCGCACACGGACATCGCCGGCTTCGACGACGAAGGGGCGTTCCGGATGCTTGGCGACCTGAAACCAGGCCTCCCCACGCTTGAGCCGCACATGGCGCAGGTCCGGGTCGAACTTCACCCCGACGCGGCTGTCGGTGTTGATCATGGCGACGGAGCCATCCTCCAGCGCCACGCGGCGCTGCTCTCCGACCTGTGTCTGCAGGTCGCCAAGCGGCGCGACAAGCAAGAGCAAGGCGCAGGCTGCAAGGGTCGCCGCAACCACAAGCGCCCTTCCGACGTACGCCTTCCGGTCTACGCTCCGTTCGGGCGCGGGCAGGACGTCTTTCACGACGCTGGCCTGATCGATCAGGCGCAAGCCCGCCTGGGCGCGCAGGAACGCCCCACGATGACGCGGGTCATCGGCCAGCCACGCTTCCAGTTCCGCCCGCGCCTTTGGACCTAGGGCTTGCGCGTCCGCTCGGACCGCCCAGGCGGCGGCTGTCTTCTCAATGTCGGACATGCGCGGATGCCCGTTCGGCGGCGGAGTGGGCGGTCGGCGAGACGACGCTGGCGGTTTCGGATTCCAGGCCTTTCAGGATGGCGCGAAGTCCGCGGATCGCGTTGTTCTCGACCACAGCTTCGGAAACGCCCAGGCGCCGGGCCGTCTCCTTTTGCGAAAAGCCGTGAATGCGGCGCAATTCGATGACCTGTCGGCAAACTGGCGGCAGCTTGGCGATGAGGGCGAGCACCTGCTCCAGCTCGCGCCTGGCGCCGACCACCTGCTCTGGCGAGGGATCATCGTTCACGACGCGCATGGCGTCGATATCGCTTACGGCCTCTATGCTGACGACGCGATCACGCCGAAGACGGCGCAGGACGATCGAGCGCGCCGCGGCCAGGAAATAGGCCCGGCCGTTGCGAATGTGCGCGACGGTGTCCAACTGCGCGATCTGGCAATAGGCCTCCTGGATCACGTCGTCGACGTCGCTGGCCTGGCGCATGGTTCGCTTCAGCCAGCCTCGAACATAGCCTTCGTGCGGAAGTATATGGATCGCCACCCAGTCGATGATGGCGTCTTGGCCGCTACTCACTCGCGCCACGCTCCTGTTCGAGGGGGCGCGAAGAGCACGGCTTCACAACGGTTTCATGACACCGCTACCGCAGCGGGAACAGGAGCACGGCGCCTGCCCCGCGCGTGTCACGACGGAGATCAGGCGGCCTCCAGTTCGTAGAGCTGCGCTTCGCGCGTGATGAGGACGTCAGCCAGGAACCAGTAGGCTTCGCCCCAGGCCTGCAGCACCTCGTCGGTCGCAGCCTCCCCCAGCACGTCACGGATCGCCGGCAGCAGGGCCTCTGCCACGGCCGGGTAGTGCTCGGGCCGGACGCGCGTCTGAACATGCCGGCTGGCCATACGCGCGATCGCGGTGGCGAGCGCAGGCAGGTTGTCGACATTCTGTGCGAAGGCCACGATCGCCGCGGCCAGCCGGCGCGGCTGCTCTCCGGACTGTTGCGCGGCCTGGTCGAACATCGCCTTGATCTCGGCGTTCACGAACAGTCGCTCATACATGCGCGTGGTGATCGCCACGCCGTGCTGCACGAGGACCGGCGCGGTCGCCTTGACGATCGCCAGCGTGCTTGGGGAAAGGTCTTTCATGGTCGCTCCCTGGAATCCGAGGAGCGATACCATGCGCACCGCCGCGCTGGACGTCCGGAAAGCTACGTAGCGGTCACCGTCAGCTCAGCTGGATCGCGGCGCTCTCGCGGGCCGCAGCGTAGTCGGCCTTTCCATTCGCAGCCCGCAGGTTGCGGTCGGCTAGGACGATACGCTTTGGCGTCTTGTAGCCCGCGAGGCTCTTGCGCACGTGGGCGCGCAAGGCGTCTTCGTCCAGCGCCGCGCCGTCGGCGAGCCGAACGACTCCCGTCACCGCCTGGCCCCATTTCTCGTCTGGCAGTCCCACGACCAGGGCGTCCTCGATCGAGGGATGGGTCTTGAGGGCTTCTTCCACCTCCTCGGGAAAGACCTTCTCGCCGGCGGTGTTGATGCAGGCGTTGCCGCGGCCCAGGAGCGTCAGGGATCCATCCGCTTCGACCACGCACCAGTCGCCTGGAATGGAATAGCGGACGCCACCGATCGTGCGGAACGTCCGCGCGGTCTTCTCCGGATCCTTGTAGTAGCCGACCGGGTTCGGTGGTCCGATGGCGACCATGCCGGCCACGCCGGAACCCGGTTCGACGGGATTGTCATTCTCGTCGAACACCCGGCAGCGCTCCCCAAGCACGAACTTGGCGGTCTGAACCTCGACGCCCTTGGCCATCATCGATTGGCCCATGCCAAGCGCCTCCGACGAGGAGAAGCCGTCTGAAAGCACGGCCTGGGGCATGTGCTCGAGCATTCCCTGCTTCACCTCGTAGGACCACATCACCCCGGAGGAAATGATCATCTGGATCGACGAGACGTCCCAACGGCCGGGGTTGGCGTTCAGCGCGTTCAGGATCGGCTTGCCGAAGGAGTCGCCTACGATCACCAGGCTCTCGGGCCGATGCCGATCGACGGCGTCCAGCAGTTCCACCGGATCGAAGGTCGCGCCCTCGAGCGTGATCACGGTCCCGCCGGAGAGCATCACGCCCATGCCCGTGAGCAGGCCGGTCCCGTGCATCAAGGGCGGCGCCGGCAGGATCCGGCCGAGCGGCCCGACCTTGCGGGCGTGTTCAGTCAATTCGGCAAGCGTCTCAGGGACCGGGCCGAGGCGGCGGGCGGCCTGCAAGGTGATCTCGCGCAGGTCGTTGTGCGCCCACATGACGCCCTTTGGCATGCCGGTGGTGCCGCCGGTGTAGATGAAGAACTGATCGTCGCCCGACCGCTCGATGTCCAGCGGTCCGCCGTTCCCTTCGGCGGTAAGGGTTTCGAAGCGCTCGGCGAAATCGGCGACCTGGCCGTCGGCCCTCACCTCCACCCAGGTCTTCACCTTCGGCAGACGCGGCTGGATCTGCGCCACGGCGTCTCGGAATTCGGACGCGTAGACCACCGTCTGAGCGTCGGAATTGTCGAAAATGTACCAGACCTCGTCCGGCGTATACCGATAGTTGACGTTCACGTGGGTCAGGCGAGCCTTCCAGCCTGCCGCGACGGACATCAGGTATTCTGGCCGGTTGCGCATATAGATGGCGATCTTGTCGCCCGGAACCGCCCCGCGGGCGACCAGGGCTCGCGCCAGGTTGTTCGTCGCCTGTCGCGCCTCCCCCAGCGTGATCATCCGTTCACCGTGGATGAAGGCCGGATGGTCCTGCGGCAGCACCGGTTCAACCGCATCGAGAATATCGCCGAAATTCCAGGGCATTGCGCTCCCTCCCAACCGACCTTGCCGGATTGCTTCCGGTTCTTGGCCCAGATCTTCAGTTCTCTCGCAGCCAGGCTGCGAAAGCTATCTGCCGCTCTTCACGTCGCGGAAGGGAATATCCCTGTCGACCTCCGGCTCCTTGGGGAGGCCGAGGACCCGCTCGCCGATGATGTTACGTTGAATCTGGTCGGTGCCGCCGCCGATCGAGGTGAAGTAGGCGTTGAGCGCCAGGAAATTCGCGTCCTCGGCCCTGGGGTAGTTCGCCCCCTCCAGAAGGCTGCCGGCGCCGAGGATCTCGGCGCGAACCCGCGCCTCCTCGTGGAGGATGCGGCTCATGGCGAGCTTGCCGAGGCTCATAACGGGAGAGGAGGTTCCCTGGGCGAGATTGGCCTTGGCGCGGGCGGTGTTCAGGGCGTTCAGGCGCTTGTAGCCGATGACCCGCGCCAGATCCTGGCGCAGAAGCGGATCGCCGAGCCGCCCCGCTTCCCGGGCCAAAGCGATCAAGGGCTCCTCGGTCTTCGACTCCGCCGCCCCGCTCCGCGGCCCTCGGGCCCCTTCGCCCATGACCGACCGCTCGTAGGCGAGCGCCGTCTGCAGCACGCCCCAGCCCTCACCCAATCCCTTGAGCAGGTTTTCCTCGGGCACGATGGCGTCGGTGATGAACACCTCGTTGAAGTGGCTCTCGTCGGTGATCTGACGCAGGGGCCGCACCTCGACGCCCGGCTGCTTCATGGGCAGGAAGAAGAAGCTGATGCCGGCGTGCTTGGGGACGTCCCAGTCCGTGCGCGCGATGAGCATTCCATAGTCGGCCGTGGCCGCGCCGGAAGTCCACACCTTCTGCCCGTTCACGACGTAGTGGTCGCCGGACCTCTCCGCCCGCGTGCGGATGCCCGCCAGGTCCGATCCTGCGCCGGGTTCCGAGTAGAGCAGGCACATGCCCACTTCCTGCCGCAGGAGCGGGCCGATCAGCTTTTGCTTCAAGGCTTCGCTGCCGCCGGCCAGCAGGGTGTTGGCCCAGAGGTTGGTGCGATCCTGGCCTGCGCCGGGCGCTCCGACGGCGGCGAACTCACGCTCGATGATGCGCGCCTGGGCGTCCTGGAGCCCGCGGCCGTACCATTCCTCCGGCCACCGCGGTGCAGCCCAACGCGCTTCCACGACCTTGGCGAGCCAGGCCTTCTGTTCTTCCGAGACGGTCCAACCGGCTCCGCCGGCGCCGGCTTTTTGCTTGGGCAGCCCCTTCCAGTTTGCGGCGAGCCAAGCGCGGACTTCGTCGCGCAGCGCAGTGTCGTTCACAGGATTTCCGTCGGCCATGATCAGGCTCCCAGCGCTTGGAGGAAGCGCTCGCGATGGACGGCAGGCGCCCCAAATAGCTGTGCGTCCGCCCGCGCGCGGCGAAGATAGAGATGCGCCGGGTGGTCCCAGGTGAAGGCGATACCGCCATGCATCTGGATCGCGTCAGCGGTGGTGCGCGTGAACGCCTCGGCGCAGGCGAAGGCCGCGAGGCTCACGGCCGCATCGGCGTCCTTCGCTCCCTCCGCCAGCTTGGCGGCGGCGTGACGCGCTGCGGAGATGGCGCTCTCGGTTTCTAGGAGGAGATCGGCGGCCATGTGCTTGATCGCTTGGAACGATCCGATGGCGCGTCCGAATTGATATCGGTTCTTCGCGTAGTCGATCGTGAATTCCAAGCAGCGCTGCGAAGCGCCGGCCTGTTCGCCGGCCAATGCCACGAGCGCCATGTCCAAGGCGCTACGCATGGCCGCTCCCGCCTTCCCCTGCAATCGCCGTCCTGCAGCCTTGTCAAAGACGACGCGGGCCAAGCGCAGAGTGTGGTCGAAGGTCGGAAGCGCCTCGATCGTCACTCCGCTGTCCTTGGGATCGACCTCGAACACGGCAAGACCGTCTTCGGCCCTTGCAAGCACCAGCAGGACGTCGGCGTTCTGGCCGTGAATCACGTAGTTGGCCGCGCCTGCGAGCAGAGGTGGGTCGGCCTTGGACGCGGTCACCGAAACACCCTCTTCAGTCCAGGTTCCGGTGTCGTCGGTCAGCGCCACGGTGGCGATAAGGCTTCCGGCCGCTATGCCGGGTAAGAGACGCGCCTTGGCTTCTTCGTCCCCCAGCGCTTGGAGGAGAGTCGCCGCGAGAACGCTGGAAGCCAACAGGGGCGAGCACAACAGCACAGCGCCCGCCGCCTCCATCACCGCTTCCAGCTCAAGGGGGCCGGCTCCGGCTCCGCCCAACGCCTCTTCGACGATCAGCCCGGCCACGCCCATGTCGGCCAGCTGCGACCAGAGCTCGGGATCATAGCCCCGCTCGCTCTCCATGACGCGTCGGACGTCGGCTTCCGTGCTTTTGTCGGCCAGGAGGCGGACGACCGCATCCTGCAGCGCCGTGCGCTCCTCCACAGACAGCGTCGCCAAGCCGGGTTCTCCTTGTTGATTATCAGACGGCTTCCGTCTAAAACTAGGCACATGATCGGTCGCATGGCAAGCGCGAGACCGGAGCGTGGCTGACGGGGCGCCTTCCAGCCGTGGGCGGCCGCGCGACCCGGGACTCGAAGATCGCGTCTTCGACGCTGCGATCGCCCTCTACGCCGAAGCGGGCTGGGCGGGCTTTTCGTTCGAGGCGCTGGCGCGGCGCTCGGGTGTCGGCAAGGCCGGGCTCTACAGCCGCTGGCCAAGCCGCGCCGACCTTCTTCGACAGACCTTCGAAGCCCGCTGGCTTGCTCCGGAGCGCATCGACACCGGCTCGCTCCAGGGGGACCTCCTGGCGCTCGCCCGGCAGGTCTTCACCGTCCTGACCAGCGACTATGGCGGCGCCGCGCGTTGGATGGCGATCGATCGGGACAATCATCCCGAAGTGCGCGAGGCCACCTCGCCATACGGCGATGCGGCGGTCCGTCAGGGCCGCGCCATGGTGCGTCGCGCGATCGCGCGCGGGGAAATCCCAGCGAGCGTCAATCCCGGGCTGGTGATGGATCTGGTCGTAGGCGGGGTGACCAACCACGTCGGCACGACCCCGCTACGGTTGCGCAACGCCATGATTGGAAAAAAGGAAGCCTTCACCACCGACCTCGTGGAGACCGTTCTGCGCGGCGTCGGCGGAGGGCCAAGGGAGGGAAAATGACCGTCAGCGACAACACCCCCGTCATCATCGGGGTCGGCGAGGCATCGGAACGGATCGATGCGCCGGACTATGCGGCGATGTCGCCGGTGGAGCTGGCGGCCGCCGCAGCACGGGCGGCGCTGGCCGACGCGGGAGCTCAGGACATCGCCGGAAAGATCGACGTCATCGCGGCCATCCGGCAGTTCGAAGTCTCCGGCCCCCGGGCCATCGCGCCTTTCGGGGCCTCGGACAACTTCCCGCGCTCGGTCGCCCGTCGGATCGGCGCCGATCCCCGCCGCGCCATCTGGGAGGTGGTAGGCGGTCAGGGCCCGCAGCATCTCGTGAACGAATTCGCCCACGCGATTGCGGCCGGCGAGATGGACGTGGCTCTGATGGTCGGCTCCGAAGCGATCTCGACGGTGCGCCACCTCATGAGCAAGGGCGAGGCGCGCGATTGGAAGGAGGAGATCGGCGGACAGATCGAGGACCGTGGATACGGTGTCGAGGACCTGCTCACGAAGGATCTGACGGCCAATGGCGCACGCACGCCCATCCAGGTCTACGCCCTGTTCGAGAACGCCCGTCGCGGCCGTCTGGGCAAGGATCGCGCGAGCTATGGATTGGAGATGGGCCGGCTTTTCGCGCCCTTCACCGAGGTCGCGCACGAAAACCCGCACGCCATGAGCCGCGAGGTCTATTCGGCCGAGGAACTGGCGACCATCACCGGGCCGAACCGGCTCACCAGCGACCCCTTCCCGCGTCGCATGGTGGCGCGCGACCAGGCGAACCAGGGCGCAGCGATCCTGATGACCTCGGTCGGGCGCGCACGAGAGCTCGGCGTTCCCGAGGACCGCTGGGTCTATCTGTGGGGCGGCGCGGACGTGAAGGAACGCACGCCGATGGAGCGACAGGATCTGTCGACCAGCCCCGCCGCCCTGGCCGCGGTCAAGCGCGCCCTGGACGTGGCGGGGGTAGGTTTGGACAGGATCGAAGTCCTCGACCTCTATTCGTGCTTTCCCATCGCGGTCTTCAATATCTGCGACGGGCTCGGGATGGCGCCGAACGACCCTCGCGGGCTGACGGTCACTGGCGGCCTGCCGTTCTTTGGGGGCGCCGGCAACAACTACTCCATGCATGCGATCGCCGAAGCGGTCCGCCGCTTGCGAGCGCGCCCGGGCGCCCTTGGCCTGGTGGGCGCGAATGGGGGCTTCCTCTCGAAATACTCGGTGGGCGTTTATTCGACGGCGCCCCGCGAGTTCACGCCGTTCGATTCCAAGCCTCTGCAGGCCGAGGTGGACGGATGGGCCAAGCCGGTCATCGATCAAGCCTATGGCGGGGAAGCGGCCGTGGAGACCTACACCATCGACTATTCCGGCGCGGCGCCCATGGGCGTCATCATCGCCCGCACGCCGGACGGCGCGCGCGTTGCAGCCGTTGCGCCGGCGGAGGACGCGGCGCTCGTCGGAGAGATGATCGACACCGATCCGCTTGGGCGGCGCGTGGTCCTCGAACCTGAAGAGGCTGGGCGCGTCCGCGTCACCGGCTTCGCGGTCTAGCCCCAACCAGTTCAACGCGTATGGACGGCGCGCAGATCAAGGCAGCCGCGCCTTCAGCCATGCCTTGAGGTCAGCGACGACCTCGCCTCGATTGATCTCGTTGAGCATTTCGTGGCGGCCCCCCTCATAGACCTTCAAGGTCACGGCGAGGCCCGCCGCCTGGTAGGCCTCGACCAGGGGCGTCAGCGCCGCGAGCTTCTGATTGATTGGATCCTCGTCACCGACGAAGACATAGACGGGGAAGCCGGTCCGCACGGACGAGAGCTCGGTTTCCGTCATGCCCCCGGACCTCAGCTCGGCGAAGGACGCCGCCGACTCCGGCGTAAAGCGAATTCCGCAGAAGGGATCGGCGATGTAGCGGTCGACCTCGGTCTCGTCTCGCGAAAGCCAGTCATAGGGCGTTCGGGGATTGGCGTAGACGCTGTTCGGACCACCCGGGATGCGAGGTGCGCGTCCGGCGGTCCCGGAGAGCACGAGGCCGTTCACCAATTCCGAATGTTCCACGAGATAGGCCTGGGCGAACATCGCACCCATCGAATGCCCCATCAGGATCAGGGGTAGGTCCGGGTTTTCCGCCCGCGCGAGCTTGGAAAGTTCGGCCATGTCCGCGACGCAGGCCGGAGCGCCGCCTGGCCCGAAATCGCCCAAGTGGCTCATGCCCGAGGTGAGACCATGCCCGCGGTGATCTGCGGCGTAGATGAGGAACCCGTCGTCCACGAGCGGCGCAAGCGGCTCGCGATAGCGACCCGCGTGCTCCCCCGCCCCGTGCGCCAGCTGAAGGACTGCGCGGGTCTTCGTCGAAGACGACCACCTGAATCCGGCGAGCGCGACGCCATCGAGCCCATGGTAGCGGAAGCGCGTTTCGGAAACCGCCATCGAACATCTCCGTGCCAAGGCGAGGCAGAGGGCCTCGGCGTCCTACGTGACTGGCTCGCGGCCTGAGCGCAACGCCCAGAAAGCTGTCGAAATGATGAACGGAAGGCTCCGGGAGCGTTCAGACCGCCGCCGTTAGGTTCAGGTCAACGTCGCCGAAACGGCCCATCGGGGCTCCGGCGCAGTAAAGGAGCTAGAGCCATGACCAACAAGATGATGCGAGCTGCGGCAGTTTTCGCGGTGGCGGGCGCGGTCGCTCTCCCGGCCAGCCAAGCGGCGGCTGGAACCTCTAAGACCGAGAGCGCCATCCTCGGCGCGGTGCTGGGCGGCGTCGCCGGCGCAGCGGTCGGGAACGGCAAGACCGAGGCCGTCGCCATCGGCGCGGTGGCGGGCGCGGCTCTTGGGGTCGCCGTCGATAAGAGCAATGACCGTCGCTATTACCGCGATGGTTACAGCTATCGGCAGTCGCGTCCCTATTACAACGACAGCCGATATCGGTCTTACGACCGTGGCTATTACAGTCGGACGAACGGCCGCTATGGCTACGGGGATTACTACGGCTACCGCCGATAGGCCGGAGTGGTCTCCGAGGCGGGCGAAGCCCGCGACTTAGCGAATATCGGAGCCGGCGAAGCTCGTAAGACTTCGCCGGCTCCGTCGTATCAGAACCGCTTCGTCAGCTGGATGCCGAACGTCCGGGGCTCGTTCACGAACGCGGTCAGGTTGTTGAAGTCGATCGCGCCGATCACGTTCGCCTCGTCGGTGATGTTGCGGACATAGACCGCCGCCTCGAGGCCAAGATCCAGGTCACGCCAGCCGACGCGGGCGCCGCCCTCGAAGGACGTGTCCTGCATGAACTCAACCGACTCATAGAGGAACAGGTTGAAATCCTTCTGCATGACCCAGTCGGTGGAGGCGAAGATCTCGCCGCCGTTCGCGAGCGACCGGACATAGTTCAAGGTGATGTTGGCGGTGTATTCCGGCGCCTGCGGGAACGGGTTGCCGTTGATGTTCGCGCGGCGCGTCGTACCGACGTTCACGATCGGATCGGTGACGGTGCAGTTGGCGCCGCAGAAGGCCACCAGCAGGTCGCTGTCCTTGATCTCGGTGTGGTTCCAGGCGAAGCCGCCGGTCAGGCTGAAGCCCGCTCCCAGATAGACATCGCCGTCCAGCTCGAGGCCATAGCCCTCGCCCTTGTCGGCGTTTATCAGCTGGTTGAAGTTGCCCTCGCCACCGATCGCCGTGAACTGCGGGTCGGTGACTTCGTAGTAGTAGGCGGTGGCGTTCAGGCGGGCGCGGCCTTCCCAGAGGCGGGCCTTGAAGCCTGCCTCGTAGGACATCACGGTCTCTGAATCAGCGGTCGTCACGACGTTCGAGGTGGCGATACGCCCCTGGATCGACGGGCCGCGATAGCCGTTGGCCACGCGGGCGAACAGGTTCCAATCGCTGTTGACTTCGTAGAGCGCGCTGACGTCCCAGCTCACCTGTTCGTCGCCGACCTTCTTGGTCACGTCCAGCGGCGCGCCGAGGGTGCGCTGGCCGCGGAAGTCGCGGGCGTCGTCGGTGTAGCGCAGGCCGGCGGTCAGCTTCAGGGCGTCGGTGACCTGATAGGCGCCCTGGCCGAACACGGACCAGGAGTCCGACTCCTGCACGATGTCGGTGACGATGGTCGGCTGCAGGCCGCCCACGCCGTTGAAGGTCGCCGAGATCAGGTTGAAGCGCTCTTCCCAATAGAAGGCGCCCACCTGCCAGCCGAAGCGGCCATCGCCGTTCGAAGCCAGACGCAGCTCATAGGTGTCCTGGCGCAGGTCGCTGTCGAGCGTGCCGGTTTCGGAGTTGAACGGCGTCTTGTAGGGCGCGCCCGCCGGCGCCGAAGCGACGCCACCGTCGATGTCGCCATCGCCCTTTGACGCGCCCCAGTAAGAGCCGACCACGCCGGTCAGGGTCGCCGGTCCGAAGTCGTAGGCGAGTTTCAGCGAGCCCGACCGCGTTTCCTGCTTCTGGAAGTTGTTGCGGCCACCGTCGTAGTAGACCCGCTCACGATCGAAATTGCCGTTGAGCTCGTTGGACCCCTTGGTGAGCACATTGGCGCGGTTCATCGTGCCGGTGCCGTCATAGTCACGCGCCTGCAAGGTCAGCAGGGCGGAGAAGCGGTCGGTCGGCTTCCACGCCACGTGCACGCGGCCGGCGAGGTCGTCGAAATTGCCGAGATCCTTGCCGTTACGATCAACGAACGGCGCGTCGTACATGTTGTCGATCCAGTCGTCGCGGTGGTTCCACAGGCCCGCGACCCGCACCTGCAAGGTGTCGCTCAGCGGAATGGTCACCCCCGTTTCGGCGCGCACGGAACCCAGATTGCCGACGGCGACGGAGCCGAAGCCGGTGAAGTCGTTGGTCGGCTTCACGCTGTCGATCTTGATCACACCGGCCGGGGTGTTGCGGCCGAAGAGCGTACCCTGCGGTCCGCGCAGCACTTCCAGCTGCTGGACGTCGAACAGAGGGAAACCCTTCAGGAAGACGTTCTCGAGCACGACCTCGTCGAGCACGACCGAGACCGGCTGTGAGGCGTTGAAGTCGAAGTCCACATTGCCCAGGCCCCGGATGTAGAAGCGCGGGGCGTAGCGGCCGTTGGAGCTTTCCACCTGAACGCTGGGCGCGCGAGCCGACAGGGAGAGGATGTCGGCCCCGCCGGCGGCGACCTCCGCCAGCGTCTCCTTGTTCACGGCGCTGACCGCGAACGGCACCTCACGGATGTTCTCGCTGCGGCGCTGGGCCGTGACCACGATGTCCTCGACGGTGACGCCGGAATCCGATGGGCTTGCCGACTGCGCCCAGGCCGGCGCGGACACGAGAAGAGCCAGGCCGCTGACCGAACAGGCGAGCGCGCCGAGACGACGAGTCATTCTGAATTTATCCCCGAGTACTAGAACCCGAGCCCGCCCCTACGCTCAAGGTCGAAAAATCGCCAACAGATAACCCGGTTATTCCGTGAAATTTTCGCTACGCGATCTCTTTGCGACACCTCCGGACACCTCGGAAGTTCAAGGCACCACGCCGTTGCCTAGCCTCGCAAACTCTGGAATCAGGTGCGCCGTGCGTGACGCCCTTTCCTTCACCGACCGTCGGCGACTGCTGAAGGGGCTTTCCGCCATCGGCGCCGCCCCCCTCTTGACGGGCTTCGCCGCGCCCGTGGCGGGGCGGGTGCTTGCAATGTCGGATCTGCACTCGGCCTATGAGCGAACCGGACAACTGCTCGCGGCCCTGGAGGCCGAGGTCGCCGCTCAGCGGGTTCCGCATGTGATCGCCATCAATGGCGACATCTTCGAACACGGCAACGTCGCGGCCGAACGCTCGAGCGGGGCCATAGACTGGGCGTTCCTCGGCGAGGCGGCCAAGATCGCGCCCACCGTCGTCAATCTCGGCAATCACGACAACGACATCACGCCGGATCTCGCCGACGTCGTCGCACGCTTGCGAGCTCTGGGCGTCACGGTGGTCAGCACCATCATCGACGCCCGCACCGGCGCGTCCTACGCGCCAGCCACGGCGCACGTCCCGCTGGGCGACCGAAGCCTGCGCGTGGTCGGCTTGGCCACGGACGCCTTGAATACCTACCCCGCCGCGAGCCGCCCGACCCTACGCATCCCGGAGCCGAGCGCATGGGCGAAAGACCATTTGGCGGGCGCACTGCTGGGCGCGAAGATGACCGTGCTCCTCAGCCATGCCGGTGTGGTCGCCGATCGGGCGATCCTGCCGCTGCTACCAGACGGCACCCTGATGGTCGGCGGGCACAATCATCTGCTCTTCCAACATCGGCAGGGGCGCAGCCTCTACGTCCACACCGGCTCTTGGAGCAACGCCTACACCGCCATTGATCTGTGGCCGGACGGACCGGCCGAGGCCGTTTCGCGGGACGTCGCCTTGGACGGGCCTGCGTCGCCTCGTCTCTCCGGGCTGATCCCGGCGGTTCTGGCCCAAGCCGTGACGGCGCAGGAAAGGACCATCCTGGGCGTCGCTCCCCGAGCGCTCTCGCTCGGCCAGACGGGACGCGCCGTGGCCGCCGCCATGGCCGCCGCGACGGGCTCCGATGCAGGCTTCATCGGCCACACCACCTTGGGCGCCGGCCTGCCTTCCGGCCCTGTGTCACGCTACGCCTTCGACGCGATCGTTCGTTTCGAGGGCAAGCTGATGATCGCCGAGGCCTCGCGCGAGCAGCTCGTCCAGTTCCTTAGCCGAGCCAATCAGGACCGTCCCATGCCGCTCGATCAGCGGACTGGCGACTTCCTCTACGCCGAAACGATCAGCCGGTCGGCGAAACCCATCTTGCGCATCGTGACGACGGACTGGTGCGCCTCCAACCAAGCGGAATATTTCGGCGTCTCGAACCTGGCGTTCAGCGAGGTCGAGGGCATGCGGCTGAAGGCGGTGGCCGCCAAGGCGCTGCTAGGGCGCGCGGCGTAAGGTTCGGCCTGCCCGCCTATGGCGGCAGGCACAGCAAAGCCCCCGGGTCCTGGGAGGGCGGGGGCTTTGGTTATGGGGCGGGGACGCGCACCCGGCGATAGCTCACACCCGCCACCGAGAGCGAACTCCACACCCGATATGGTCAGCGCGCCACAGTTATCCCTGCGGTGTTCCCCGCGTGGCCTCGCCGCCGCAGCCGAGCCATTCGCGTACTTTCGCGACCCTTTCCAAGTTGGCTGGGATAGCCGTCTTTGGCGCTGGCTTCCGAAGGACTTCGCAGGCCTCTTGGGTCTCACCCATTCGGTGGAGGGTCAGCGCCAGCCCGACTAGAGACGGTCCGTGATAACCCCGATCGGAAAGAGCCGTCTTCCTACCGTACCAGTTCTCCGCTTGCTGCTCCGGGGTACGTACCTGGTCGAACCAGGGCAGCCCATATCGCAGCACGGCTTCCGCCAATTCGGTCGGCCCGTTCGGCTCATCGTTCTTCCACCAGCGATCGCAGCCATCAATCAGGGTGCCGATACGGGTGTCTATAGGTGGCATCTGGACCGAGCCGTTAGGCTCGAAGACCTCGAGGAAAAGCTTCTCTGTTTCGAGGTCCTTCATCAGAAGGTTGGCCGTCACGCCGCCGAGCCAACTGGATTGGCGGTTCACGCATTCCCAGAGATCGCCGCGAACGCGAATCCAATTGTCTCCTTCTCTGGCGAATCCAAGCGGACATAGCGCGTTGTCGAGCGCTTTTGCGTATGAGGTGCGCGTCACATGTAGGCCTTCGGATTGTAGTAGACGGCTCGCGCCCTGTTGCCCGTCTCGGCCTCGTACTTCTTGACCGCCCTTGCGCAGACACAGCAAAGCCCCCGGTTCTAGGACGGCGGGGGCTTTGTTTGTGCTTGGGTGCGGGGACAGGATTTGAACCTGTGACCTTCAGGTTATGAGCCTGACGAGCTACCGGGCTGCTCCACCCCGCGTCAGGGTGTTGATTGTGGATTGAAGGGTGATTTGCATCCGTTTGGTAGA
>Ga0065721_10004616_pt1 | contig 23526 bp, 21 predicted proteins | sample Mesricmetagenome_FD_59108 | JGI IMG/M metagenome (GOLD analysis project Ga0065721, IMG submission 59108) | Mesophilic microbial community from rice straw/compost enrichment Sample: eDNA_1 v2 (version 2) | ecosystem: Engineered > Solid waste > Grass > Composting > Bioreactor | place: USA: Davis...
TGCATAGCGGCAATCTAGGTGAGATTCAGCGTCAATCAGGATGAGACTCGCGCCGGGGTGTGACGGAGTGAGGGCGTAGCCCGATCGTAGTCATACCCCGGCGTGGCGCAGATTTTCGGCGTCTCATGATCGCGGTCGGTTCGGTACATTTGCGGTTTTCTGGATTGGAGAACCAGTTTGTGCCGGGTCGCCATGTAACCGATCATCAGATGAGACTCTTCATGAAGTACAGACAAACGCATTCCGTAGAGGTCGCCGCAGCAAAAGCGTCGATCAGCCGAGCCACGGCATACCGCCTCGACAAGGAGGTACAACTACCATCTCAGAGCAAAGCGCCGCGTGGACGCCGCCGCCCTGATCCCTTGGAGCCGATATTCGAGACCGAAGTCGTCCCGCTGCTGAAGGCCGCACCCGGCATCCGTGCCGTCGCCGTCTACAACGAGATGCTGCGCCGACATCCAGAACTCTCTGAAGGCATCCGCCGCACGCTTGAACGACGCATCCGGTCGTGGCGTGCTGTCCATGGCGAAGCGCAGGAGGTCATCTTCCGCCAGACCCACGAGCCAGGCCGGCTGGGTCTTTCGGATTTTACCGATGCCAGCGGCCTTGGTGTGACGATCGCCGGCCAGCCGCTTGATCATCTGTTTTACCACTTCAGGCTTGTTTGGTCCGGCTTCGAACATGCCCACGTCATTCTCGGCGGGGAAAGTTTTGTCGCGCTGGCCGAAGGGCTTCAAAATGCCCTGTGGTCCGTGGGCGGTACGCCGCTTTACCATCGAAGCGACAGCCTTTCGGCGGCATTCCGCAACCTCGATGCCGACGCCAAGGTCGATCTCACCCACCGATACGACCAGCTTTGCTCCCATTATCGAATGACGCCGACGCGCAACAACAAGGGCGTCGCGCATGAGAACGGCTCGATAGAAAGCTCCCATGGCCATCTCAAGAACGCCGTTCATGATGCCCTGCTGATGCGGGGGACCAAGGAGTTCGACGATCTCGGTTCTTACCGCGCCTTTGTCGATGAGATCGTCAGTCGTCGCAATGCTGCCCATGGCAAGCGCATCGATGCAGAGCGGTCCCATCTGCAGGCGCTGCCCGAGCGCCGGACCACGGACTTCGAAGAGATTGTGGTCACGGTCTCCCGGACGGGCGGCTTCACCTTGCGCAAGGTCTTCTACACCGTGCCATCCCGCCTGATCGGCCACAGGTTACGAGTTCGCCTGTTCGACGATCGGCTGGATGTCTTCGTCGGCGGTACGCATCTGATGACGTTGCGCCGAGGACGCGGCCACCCCGACGGGCGACACGATCAGGTCGTCAACTACCACCACGTCATCCATTCCCTGCGCAAAAAGCCAATGGCGCTCCGTGGACTCGTTTATCGCGACAAGCTCTTCCCGCGTCAGGAATACCGCAAGGCATTCGAAGCCCTCATCGAGCATCTTCCCGACAAGCAGGCTTGCAAGATCACTGTTGAGCTTCTGGCATTGGCGCATGACCGCGGTTGCGAGCGCGAACTTGCGGAGGAATTGGCCAGGACCCTGGACGCCGGCGATTTACCGGATCTGGTCGCCATGCGAGCGCTCTTCGGCCCGGACCCAGCCAAGCTGCCTACCGTTCATGTGCAGCTCGCATCGCTCAACGGTTATGAGGCCCTGATCGGGACGGGAGAGGCCGCATGAAGAACGCCCACGTGATCGACGAAGCACGGCTCGCCATCATGCTCAACGAACTTCGGCTGCCGACAATCAAAACGCTGTGGCCGCAATTTGCCGAACAGGCGGACCGGGAAGGATGGCCAGCAGCTCGCTTCCTATCGGCTATTGCCGAGCACGAGCTGGCAGAGCGTGCCAATCGCAGGATTGAACGACATCTCGCCGAAGCGCACCTGCCGCCCGGAAAGACCTTGGACAGCTTCGCCTTTGACGCTGTCCCCATGATCTCGAAGGCGCAGGTCATGGCAATTACCGCCGGCGACAGTTGGCTCGCCAAGGGAGCNAACATCCTCATGTTCGGTCCGCCCGGCGGAGGAAAGAGCCATCTTGCTGCNGCTATCGGTCTTGCGCTGATCGAGAACGGATGGCGGGTCCTGTTCACCCGGACCACCGATCTTGTGCAGAAGCTTCAGGTTGCCCGCCGGGAACTCCAGCTTGAATCCGCCGTCGATAAACTCAACAAATACGACCTGCTCATCCTCGATGACCTCGCCTACGTCACCAAGGACCAGGCGGAAACAAGCGTGCTCTTCGAGCTGATCTCGGCCCGATACGAGCACAGGTCGATCCTGATAACCGCCAATCAGCCGTTCGGAGAGTGGAACCGGGTCTTTCCCGATCCCGCCATGACACTCGCAGCAGTCGACCGGCTTGTACACCATGCCACGATCTTCGAGATGAACGTCGAAAGCTATCGCCGCAGAACTGCGCTTGAGGAAAAACGCCAGCGAGGCCGCCCCGCGTCCTTCGCGACAATCAGAACCTCAGCGCTGGCTGTCGCGGAGCGGCAATCAGAAAACGACGAAGAACTTGTCAGCGACAATCAGCGTGATAACTTGATCCCGACCGCGACCTAAGAATCTCATCCAGATTGTCGCCCGCGTCTCATCCTGATTGCCGCGCTATAGCATGAGGCGGGACATCAGGCATACCAAAAAGTCCACGAGGCGACGTTGCTCGGTTGTTCGTCTCGCACGTGCTTTGGAAGCCCGCCAAGGCAGAGGCGATGGCAAGCTGTTGCAGCAGACCATAGCCAATAGAGTTCCAAAGGGCTTCAACAGGAACGCTTCGACACCAGGGGAGCTACGATGCCTGCGATCGCTTCGTGCGAAACATGCGAGCGGGTTGTCCCTTCGGATAGAGCACCATCGTGGACGCGGTCCTCATGGCCAATCATCCTGACACCGGGTTGATCCGTTTTGGACCCTCGGGCATGCCATATCCCTAAGTCTACACCCTGTGCTGTTCCCGCGGTCTCTCGCCCTTACCGGTTCTCTGTGCATCAATGATCTTGCAAGCGACGTTCCAATGAATCACATGTATTCCCCCCGTTACTCCCTACAACGGCGTTTGCAGAAGAATCGATTTTCCGGAGCAAATTGCCTGGAGTTAACGGTTCATCGAAAACTCTAGATAGCTAGACAATTGCATCTATGACAGTGTGACAAGGGACGCCTTGCACGGTCTCAAAGGTATCACCCCCAAGTGGAAGAGGGCAGGGGGCAGAGGAGGCGGTGCGATAGCCTCTCCGGTGCTTCTGACGCAATAGTTCAAGGAAGCGCACGGCGGCTTCTCGTTCGTTGCTGAAGAACTCCGTTTTCATCGCACCGGCAGTACCGATCCGACCCCAGCATCGTACGAGAGCCGTCTGCCCCAAAAGGGTAGGCTGTATCGATAGCGCGTAGTATCGTGCCAGGTTCCGGGTCTGGTCGACGCGTTGACCGTGATAGCTGTAAGGGTACAGGACCATAGGGGAAACATCTTCCAGATGCCGCGCCACGTCCAACGAGAGTTATGAATCATTGGCTTGTCTCCGATTTATATCGGTGATGGAACATCAGGAAAGAGTGTGTGGGAGTCGACTAGAACATGAGTGACACGATTGAGATAGGAAACCGTGGAGACTTCGGTCTGTGGGCGATCGAGGCTGCGAAGCAGATCGTTTCGGAACAGGGTTTTGATCTTGCCAAAGCAGCCAGAGACGGAGACGACGGAGACGTCCGCTCCGCTGGTAACGCACTAGGTCAAGCGATAGCGAGCCTGGTTATGGAGGTGTATGACGGATTGCTGAGTCGGGAAGGCTAAACTGCAGCCGGACAAACGCTAATAGCCTCAGATAGGATAACGATCAGAAAGTCCGGCCAAAGGGGAGGGCCCTCAAGCGGGACAAGGGTCCTGTCCCGCACAGCCTCTTAGCTGCAGGTAGGGTCCGGGAGGGCGCGGCGACTATGGGTGCGGTTGAACATCATCAGTCGCCGCAATATGGGCAATCAGCACACTACTTTTTCGATTGCAGAACGCATAGCTTCGCCGACGATGTTGGGCGCCACTACTCGGGCATAGGCGAAGAAGGCATGGCCTTTGTCACCGGCGTGATTCCGTCTAGGGAGGCATCAACAGAACGGGCTAATGGTTCGAGTTCCTTCAAGAGCGGTGCGTTCGCGAAGGGAATTAGTGATGACCCCGGATTTAGCGGCGTCATCACTTGCTCGGCTTGATCGAGAGGACTGAACCCCGTTCTACGAGTTCCGCCGGCATCAAAACCGTTCGAGGCGGGAAATCCTCTCCGCGAATTCTTTCGAGCAACATGCGCGCCGCAGCTTCGCCCATGGCCAGCCGCGGCTGGGAGATTGCAGTGATGCCGGGACGGAGAAAGCTCATCCAGTCCAGGTCGTCAAAGCAGATCAACGACAGATCTCGGGGGATTGAGAGTTTCATGTCGCTCACGGCGCGCATTGCACCTTCCGACATCGTGCCGTCCGTCGTAAACAGCGCGGTTGGCGGATCCGTCCGTGCGAGGAGATCGGGAACCTGCGACTGAGCGGCCTGAGCAGAATAGCTGCCCGCACGCAGCGTGAGATGGGGGTCCACGGGTAGTCCCGCGATCCGATGAGCGCGGATATAGCCCAAGAGCCGCTGCCAGCTTGGATAGAGCGTCTCGCTTTCAACGGGATCTCCGGCTGCGGCCTGCTTCAGGAACAGGTCCAGCCCTCCATCCTGCTCTTCCACGAGTTCGGCTACGATACCGATGCGTCGATGGCCGGCCTTGATGAGGTGCTGGACCGCCTGTTCGGCGGCCGAAATATTGTCTGTCGCCACGCGGTCGACCTTCAACCCGGCGACGGAGCGGTCGATCAGGACAAGAGGAACGCCCGTAGCCTTTAGATTGTGAAGATGGCGCGCCTTGAGCGTATCGCTGGGGGTCACAATGAGGCCGTCCACCTGCTTTTGGGTTAAAAGCTCGACAGAACGGATTTCCTTTGTTTGGTCTTCGTCGCTGTTGGTGATGAGCAGGCCAAATCCGTTTGCTTCGGCCACGTTGGAAATGCCGCGGAGAACTGATGCATAGAAGGGATTCTGGATGTCGCCGGCCACCACGCCCAACGTACGGGTCTTGCCGGTGATCAAACTGCGAGCTAACGCGTTGGGGCGATACCCAAGTTCGTGTGCTGCCTTGAGCACCTGTTCCCGCTTTTCCTCGCTGGTGTAGCCGTAACCGCCCAGGACGCGTCCTGCCGTTGCCGTAGACACTCCTGCGGCCCGCGCGACATCCGTAATGGTCGCCCTGCTTTTTGCCGCCAATGCCGCTTCCTTCTCACATTGTTTCTGATGGTTGAGAGAAAACTTCATGCGTAGCCGGTCTTCGCACCGGACGCTAAGGCCGGTTTAAGCGCATCTCAAGCCAATTACAATGTGCGGAAAGTCGGAATGAAGCAGCATTACCGGCTTGACCGCCAGTTCATCCTGATGTCACATATGAGAACGTTCTCTCCGAAGAGATAAGCGCCGAGAGGAGATCGTGCTGGGCCCGTCGAGGCTTTTTGAAGGAGGATTTGCATGTTGAAGACAATCTTGGCTGGAAGCATTTTGACGGTACTTATGGCGATGCCGGCTGCTGCCGAAGTCATCCCGGCTCTCCACGCGGCGCTACCGCAGGAGTACAAGGACAAAGGTATTAAGGCGGCTGTTTTCAATGACTGGGCACCGGATGAATTTGTGGACGCTGATGGCGAACTAAAGGGCTGGAGCGTCGACATCGCCAAAGAAATGGAAAGCCGTCTTGGTGTACCGTTCAACTTCGAGCCGACCAGCTTCGATGCGATTATTCCAGGCCTTCAGTCAAAGCGGTTCGATGCTGGATTCTCATCCTTTGGGACCACCCCTGAGCGCCTGAAGGAACTGGACTTCGTTTCACAACGCAAGATCGGCACATCGTTCGCCTATCCGGCCACCAGCAAGCTGAACATCAAAACCGCTTCCGATGCCTGCGGCCTCAAAGTTGCTGTGCTGAACGGGTCTTGGGACCTTGGCCTTCTGGAGAAACTCAACGCCGACGAATGCAAGGAAAAGCCTGTTATTATCCAGACCCACGGTACGCAGGCGCAGGCTGAGCTAGCCGTGCGGTCGGCCCGGGCGGACGTGACGGTCGCCGGTTCGGTTAAGTTGGCTTATATGGCAAAGCAAACCGGTGATCTGAAAGTGTCCGAACTGGTTCTCTCGCCGGTGAACAGCTGCATCGGCGTTCGCAAGGGCGATCCCCTGGGACAGATCATGACGGATGCGATCCAGTCGATGATCGAGGACGGAACATACAAAAAGATTATGGACAAATGGGGTCTAGCAGATTCCGGCATGCTGACCAAGTCGTTGCTGATCACGGAAAAGAATCCAGATCTCTAAGAAAAGCCCGCCGACCCGGATGTAGAAATTGGGCCGGCTCTGACCGGCGTACCGCAGCAGGAACGGCCATGTCCCAAGATCCTTCCGTCCATCCTTCTATCCATGATGTCAAACCCGTAGCGGTGCGAAAGATCGGCCACTGGGTGGGTGGCGCGGTGCTTGCAGTATTGGCTGTCGTCTTCCTTCAGGTTCTGGTCACCAACCAGAACCTGCAATGGGGCGTCGTGGGGCAATACATGTTCAGCGCGCCTATCCTCTCCGGGCTCGCCATGACGCTGCTGCTCACCGTCCTTGCCATGGTGCTAGGGCTGGCAATCGGTGTCGTGCTTGCGATCATGCGGCTTTCGAGCAGCTTCGTCTTCCAGTCGTTCAGCTGGGGCTGGATCTGGTTCTTTCGCGGCGTTCCTCCGCTGGTGCAAATGATCTTCTGGTACAATCTGGGGCTGCTCCTGCCCGAAGTGTCCATCGGCATCCCATTCGGCGGGCCGAAGCTGATATCCTGGAATACCAACGATCTTATCACGCCATTCAGCGCCGCGATCATGGGGCTTGCCTTTACCGAAAGCGCCTATGCCGCAGAGATGATCCGGGCCGGGATACAGGCGGTAAGCGCTGGGCAGACGGAGGCTGCAGCATCTCTCGGAATGACCCGCGGGCAGTCGCTGAGGCGTATCGTGCTGCCGCAGGCGTTGAGGGTCGTCATCCCACCCATCGGCAACGACACGATCTCGATGCTGAAGTTCACATCGCTTGTCTCGGTATTGGCGCTTCCCGACCTACTTTATTCAGCGCAGATGGTCTATGCCCGGACCTATCAGACGGTGCCGCTGCTGATCGTGGCGACAATCTGGTATCTCGTCATGACTACCGTTCTGACGCTTGCAGAACATGCCGTCGAACATCGCCTGAAAGTTGGCCAATCCGACAGTCCGAGGCCGGCCGGTTTTTCCTTGCGCCTTTTCTGCCGGCAGAAGGAGGCGCTGTCGTGAACGTGATACCCGACATCGAACCGCTGTTGAAGGTCGAACGTCTGCGCAAGAGCTTTGGAACGCATGAGGTGCTGGGAGGTATCGACCTGTCGGTCGCCCGTGGCGACGTCACTTGCATCATTGGCCCGTCCGGCTCCGGCAAGAGCACGTTGTTGCGATGCCTCAACTATCTGGAGAAACCGACGGCGGGCGCGGTCTTCCTGAATGGCGAGCCGATTGGACTTCGGTGGAAGGGCGGCAAGCTCTATGAAATGAGCTTTAACGAGCTGGCCCGCCAGCGTCAGCGCATGGGCATGGTGTTTCAAGGCTTCCATCTCTTTCCGCACAAGACCGTACTCGAAAACGTCATGGAGGCACCAGTTCTGGTCAAGCGCGACCCACCCGTGCAGGCACGGCAGGAGGCAATGGAGCTTCTGGAGCGCGTCGGCATGGAGGAACGGGCCGGCTATTACCCTGCCCAGCTTTCGGGCGGGCAGCAGCAGCGCGCAGCGATCGCCCGCTCTCTGGCGATGAAGCCGGACGTCATGCTGTTCGACGAACCGACATCCGCGCTTGATCCCGAACTGGTCGGCGAAGTGCTGGCGGTTATGCGCACACTTGCCGACGACGGCATGACCATGGTCGTCGTTACTCACGAAATGGGTTTCGCACGCGAGGTAGCGGATCACCTCGTCTTCATGGATGGCGGGGCGATCATTGAACAGGGGCATCCGTCGGATGTTCTTAACCAGCCACAGCAGGAACGTACTCGGGCGTTTCTCGCCCGGGTACGTTCGGGGGAATAGCCGCGATGTATTGGGAGCAGCCGGTGAGGAGCGACAGGCGGGCGACGAATGGATCAGATCTACGACACGGTCGTTATCGGCGGAGGCATCACCGCAGCAGCTGCGGGCCAGCACCTTACGGCAGCGGGGTTCAGCACGCTCCTCGTGGAGCGTGAAGATTATGGCGCGGGGACATCTAGCCGGACCTCGCGTCTGCAGCATTGCGGGCTTGGATATCTGTCGGCCGCCACCGGCTCACTCACAAATTTTCTCCTCAATCCCCGCAATGCCTTGCAATGCCTCGACCTCATGCGCCGATCCATGCGTGGGCGGGCGGAATTCGTGCAGACCGCGCCCGATCGCGTGCGGCCCGTCACGTTTATCGTGCCCTTAACGGCGGAAAATGCGATCCCACGCTGGAAGGCTCGGCTGGCGTTTGGAATGATGGCCGCGAGCGACGGTGGCGCCGTGCCGCTGGATCTGCGCATCCTGACGGCCGGCGAGGCTCGCGTTCATCCTGCATTGCAGGGTATGGCCGGACTCGCCGTTATTCGTGGTGCAATCACCTTCACCGAATATCAGTACAATTGGCCCGAACGCATCGTCGTCGATACCATCATGAAAGCAAGAGCGCTCGGCATGGAGGCGCTGAACCACACGCCTGTCACCGCCATCGCGCGACAAGACGACGGATGGAGGGTGACGGTGGACAGCCCGGAGGGGCGGCGCGACGTCATGACCCGGGCCATCGTCAATTGCGCCGGCGTCTGGGTGGATGAGATCACCGCTATGGCGGGCGGGCCGCGTCTGCGCCGGAACGCCGGAGAAAAAGGCACGAACATCGTGCTCCGCCTGCCGGACAACATGCGCGGCATCGGCTTCGAAACCGTGACCGCCAAGGGCGCGCCATTCTACCTAATCCCTTGGGATGACCTGCATTATGTCGGGCCTTGGGATTCCCCTTCGGATGGAGAGCCTCAGGGCTTTCGTGCCACAGAGACCGAGACAGCCGCCATCCTGGATGAACTGGGACGTCTCTTTCCCGGCCTCGGCCTAACGCGACGTGATGTGCTTTATTCCTGGGCAGGCGTGCGGCCGCGCAGTCTGTCGAGAGACAGTTCGAGCATCGACGCGGCGGTGCGGGAGCATGACCTAACGGAACACGGGTTGCCGAATTTCTTCACATTTACCGGCGGCCTCATGATGACCCACCGTGAAGCGGGTCGAAAGTTGACGAAGATCGTGTCTCGCCGGCTTAGACCCTCCGGACAAGCGCATCCCCTTGATCTTCAGCCGCTAGCAGTGCCTGACCTGACCCGCGTCACCGAGGAAGCCGTGGCCCATACAATCCTGAACGAGCAGGCTCGAACGCTTGCCGACATCTTGCGGCGGAGGCTGTCGGTTGGGTGGAACCCTGATTTGGGAACAGACCACGCAGAAACAGCAGCTAGGATGGCCGCCCGGCACTTGGGTTGGACGTCGCCAGAGACGGCCACTCAGGTCGCCGCCTTTGTAGATGAAACGGAGCTCCAGTTCGGACTTCGACTGCGGCCGTAGGAGTCAATGACACAGGGCGCGGGGACGTCAGCCGGCTGACGCCCAGTCCAGCAACTAGATCGAGAAGGTTTCATGGTACTCAATGAAAACAGCATAAGCGTGATGAATTTCCACTATGTGCGCCATACGATGGACCGGTTCCTCGCAGATGTCTGCGATGCCGGGGTCTCACGCATCGAGCTCTGGGCGGCGGCGCCGCACTTCTACATCGGCGACAAGACCTTGGCGGACGCGCGCGCCTTCGGACACAAGGTGCGAGGGATGGATCTCGAAATCGTGGCCTTAACGCCAGAGCAATGCATCTACCCGATCAACATCTCTGCAAAAGAACCGGAGCTTCGGGATCGCTCGATACGCTACTTTTTGGACTCCCTTGAATTTGCCGTCGAGTGCGGCGCACCTGCGCTTCTGGTCACGGCGGGCGGCGGTTATCGGGACGAGCCTGCCTCGGAAGCGCTGGAACGCTGCATCGACTCGATGGGGCTTCTCTGCGATAGGGCTCAGCGGCTCGGGATCGATCTGTGGATGGAAGCCCTGCCGGATTCATTCGCCAACATCATTCGGTCCGCCCGGGAAATACGCGAGCTGATGGACAAGCTCGCGAGCCCGGCGCTCTACGCGGTCTATGACGTGGCAGGTGCTGTGATGACGCATGAGCAGCCGGAAGATTATTTTGCCCAGCTGGGAGAACGTGTCGCGCATGTCCATTTCACCGACTCTGACGCCGGCGGCAGCCATCTGGCATGGGGAGAGGGCATCATCGATCTCGATCAGCTCGTCGCCTATCTGCGGCAAGAGAATTACGGCGGCTCGCTAACGATCGAACTGACTAACTGGAAATACAATGTCGATCCCACGCCGCCTCTTGTTCAATGCGTAGAGGCGATGCGCGCCGCGCTTCGCTGAAGCCTTGGCGCGAAGGTGGTAGAGCCAGAAACGATGGAGAATACGTCCATGCACTTACCGGGATTCGGGGATCGGGACCACAGCTCCACCGATGCCACCACCTCGCCGGTTATGCCCAAGCACGGCACCGATCCTCTGCTGAAACCGCTGCAGATCAAGCAGCTGCGTTTGCGTAACAGGATCATGAGCACGAGCCACGAGACGTCTCTCGACCAGCACGGATATCCACTTGAAGCGTACCAGCGCTATCACGAGGAGAAGGCCAAGGGCGGCTTGGCGCTGACCATGTTCGGTGGTTCGGGGCGTGTGTCGGCGGATTCCAGCTGGGGCGGAACGCAGCTGGATTACACCAGCGATGCGATCATCCCGGTGTTTCAGGACTTTTCCGCTCGTATCCATCGCCACGGTGCCGCACTGATGTGCCAGATCTCGCATGTCGGCAGACGCGCCAATGCGACTGTCGGTGCTTGGCTTCCGGCCATCGGGCCATCGCATTCTCGCGAGGACTACAACCGCAATTTCGCCCAGGAAATGGACCGTCACGACATCGACCGCGTTGTGCGCGATTTCGGTCAGGCCGCTCGTCGCGCGTATGAGGGTGGGCTCGACGGTCTCGAAACCATGACAGGCGGACACCTGATCGGACAGTTCCTGTCGCCGATGGTCAATCGGCGCCTCGACGAGTTCGGCGGCTCGCTTTCGAACCGGATGCGTTTCCTGCTGATGGTCTACGAAGAGATCCGCAATCAGGTTGGCTCCGAATTTTTGGTCGGGATACGCTACACGATCGATGAGGACCACCCTGAAGGCCTTGGCTTTGATGAGGCCGTGCGCGTTGCCAACGTGCTTGAGCGGAAAGGGCTTGTCGATTTCTTCAACTGCATCCTCGGTCGGTTCGACACGCGGTTCAATCTGCTGGTCTACAACATTCCCGATATGACCGCGAAGGCGGCGCCTTGGCTGAGGAAGGTAGGGGCATTTAAGGTCGAGACAGCGCTGCCGGTCTTTCATGCAGCCAAGATTGCGGATGTTGCGACGGCGCGATTCGCCATCGATGCCGGACTGCTTGACATGGTCGGCATGACGCGGGCCCACATGGCCGATCCCCAAATCGTCAATAAGCTTCGTCAGGGGAGGGAGGCGGAAATCAGGCCGTGCGTCGGCGCATCGCACTGTCTCTACCGACCGGTTAACTGTATCCACAACCCGGCAACCGGCCGGGAGACGTGGTTGCCGCAGATGATCGGGCGTTCCCCTCATGCCGGACGCAGGGCAGTCGTCGTCGGCGCCGGTCCAGCCGGACTTGAGGCGGCTCGGGTACTGGCGGAGCGTGGCCACCAGGTGGTTGTCTTCGAAGCCACCGACCGACCGGGTGGGCAGCTCATCCTTGCCGCGATGGCCGCTCTGCGCCGGGATCTTATCGGGATCGTTGACTGGCGGGTGGCCGAGTTGGAACAGCTCAGGGTGGAAACCCGGTTCAACAGCTATGTCGAAGCGCCGGAGATTTTGGCGGAGACGCCGGATATCGTCATCATCGCGACCGGCGGCCTGCCGGACTTTGGCCCCGTTACGGGCAGCGAACTATGTGTCAGTGTCTGGGACATTCTTGCCAACCCAAGTCAGGTGGGGCGCGATGTCTTAATCTATGATGCAGCCGGCCGCCACCCGGCACCCTCGGCTGCGATGCAGATTGCCACCGCGGGCAAAACCGTAACCTTCGTCGCCCGCGATACGGCAATTTCGCCGGAGATGGAGCATCATTCGAATATCATCTACCGGAAAGGCTTCTCTGAGCAGGGGATTCGGATTCTGACCGAGTATGAGCTTGTTTCCGTCAGCCCGCAGGGCGGCAAACGTCAGGCTGTGCTTCGCCATCTTCTGACCGGCCGGGAGGTCCTAAGTGCTCACGACCAGATCGTCGTCGAGTATGGAACGGTTCCGGCGCGAGATGTTTTCGATGCATTGCGGCCGCTGTCAGCTAATGACGGATTGACGGAAGTCGCCACACTCTCAGGCACTTTGCCTCTGCGCGAACCGCCACGCACTGGTTTCGAACTGCACCGCATCGGCGATGCGGTCAGCAGCCGTTCCGTGCACGCGGCGATGCTCGATGCCTTGCGGCTTGGTGTTCAGTTCTAAAGCCTTGGTCAGGCTGACCGTTCGAGAAGGGCCGCCGCGGTGAACAGGTCGAGGTGCGCCCCGCCGACATTCTTGTAGACAGTGATTTCTTCATCGGATTGCCGGCCGGGCAGCTGACCCTGCACCAGCTGAAAGAGATCGGCCCGTACATCGGTCCATGCGATCGTTCCCGTTGCGACAGGCTGGGCAAGATCGCCGGCTCCTTCCATCCCCCGCCGTGTATCGACGAAGATTGAACCACGCCTCATCGCGTCGTCGTCCGTCTCCCGCAATGTCGGAAGGTAGCCGCCGATCAGGTCGAGATGGGCGCCGGGACGCAGCAGGGCACCCTTGACCAGAGGCGAGTCAGACATGGTGACGCAGGAAATGATGTCGGCTTGCGAGACCGCGGCATCGAGATCGGTCGTGGCTGTCACGTTCAATCCCTGCTCCCGCAACATCGATGCAACGCTTTCGGCTCTTGCCGGTGTCCGGTTCCAGATCACGATGTTTTGGATGGAAGGGCGGGCGGCACTATGCGCATGCGCCACATGCGGAGCCAACGCGCCGGCGCCGACGATTAGAAGGTTTTTCGCATGCGTGCGGGCCAACAGATACGAGCCGAGCGCGGAGTCGCCGGCCGTCTTGCGGGCGGTCATGGCCGCCCCGTCAGCGACCATGCGTGGAGCGCCGGTCGTTCCGTCAAAGGCGGCGACAAGACCCTGGACGGACGGTTGCGGCGGATCGAGGTTCACATTGCCTGAGAAGACGCCGACCATCTTCACGCCGATCAGGCCGCCCGGAATCCAGCCGGGAAGCGTCACAAAAAGATTGCCGCTGCCTTTCGGGTCGTCCTGAAGAACGACGCTCGACACAGGCATTTCCCTCTCGTGCGCCTTGCGTAGCGCCTCGATTAAGGCTGGCCAAGGAAGAGCTTCATGGACGGCTTCGGCATCGAAAACAAGCATTGGAGGCTCTTTCAACTTCTCATCGTGAAGGTCACGAGATGACAGGGGGTTACGAGTTCCGAAAGGGAGATCGGGGTATTGTTCTCGTCGAACACGGTCTTTTCGATGCGGTAGACGGGTTGCGAGGATGTAAGCATGAGTACGTCTCTTTCCTTGCTCGTCGGAAAACCAACGTCAAACTGCCGTTCGGTGCCGGCGGGTTCGATGCCTTCCTTTTCACGTAGCGAGGAGAAGAAGGAGCCGCCGCTCTTGACGGGTTCGACAACGGAGGGAAATCTGGCGGCGTCGAACCACAACGTCTCCAGCGTCATCGGCCGTCCGTCCCTTTCCAGCACACGCTCGAAACAAACGAGCGAACCGGCTGCCAACCTATTTCCGATTGCCGCCGAATCTGCATGCGTCCGGCAGGACAGGATCCGGTGGCCGGAGACCCGGCCGAGACCGCTCATGGTTTCGGTGAAGCCGCGCAACGTTACGAGCGTCTGCCGCACCTTGCCCGGAGAAACGAGCGTGCCGCGGCCCTGCTGCCTGATGAGCCGACCTTCCTTGCAGAGCTCGGAAATGGCGCGCCGCAACGTAATGCGGCTGACACCATGGACGGCGCAGAGTTCGGGCTCCGCTGGAAGGAAGCTCCCTTCCGCCAGAGCACCGGACTCGATGTCTGCCAGAATCGCGCGCCGCACCTGTTCATAGAGCGGTATCAGCTGGTCGTGCTGGTCCATTTCCCATCCGTCGTCAGTAGGAAATCTTCTTCATGTAGCGCCTTGCCGTCAGCATCTCGTGCTGGCGCAGGTCGGCGATCTTGTATGCGAAACGCCACAGGGTGTCGAAGAAAATGAGCGGCACCACATTGCCGCGGAAGCGGGAATCAATGCCGCCGAGGTCCAGCTTTTCGGCGTCGAGGACCAGGATCTTCTCAGGGGAACCGAAGCGATGCAGGAAGGTATCCGCACGCTCTTCCAATGCGCGGGTGCTGTCGCAGCCCTTGAGCAGGATGAAGGCCCGATCCTTGTCCAGCACTTCGAATGGACCGTGGAAGAATTCGTTGGCATGGATCGCCTGACTGTTGATCCACTGCATTTCCATGAGAACACAGATCGCAAACGAGTAGGCCGCACCATAGCTGGCGCCGCTTGCCACTGTGTAGATCACATTTTCCTTCGCGAAGCGTGGCGCGTACTCTTCGAAGAGCGGCGCGAACGTCTTATGCGCCGCATCGATCGACGTCTGCAGGGCCCCCAAGCTGTCAATCAATGGCTGCGTCAGGTCCTCGCCACCTGTCAGAGCCACAAGGCCCATGACGAGCTGGTAGATGCGCGAGTAGTTGCTGTCTACGGCGTTGATCGGCACTCCCGTCGTGTAAGGCGCTTTGAAATCGACGACATGGTCGCACGCCTGGCCGAGAGGGGAGGTCGCATCGAGCGTAAGGCCGATGCTAACGGCGCCCTGCGATCTGGCGAATTCTGCGGCCGCTACCGTTTCCTTCGTGGTGCCCGTCATCGAGCAGAGGATCGCAAGCGAGCCGGGCCCAAGCGACTTCGGTGCGCGCGCAACGAATTCTGCACCGTTGTAGACGTCGGATGCCAGGGGAGAATGCTGATCAAGTAGGAACTTCGCAGGGTGCATGATGGAGAGAGAGCCACCGCAGGCGATAAAGAAGACGTGGCGGATGCTCGACGCATCGAGGGCCGACAGCGCGGCCACGACGCCTGAATCGAAGGAAGAGGGCAGTGCCATGGAGAAGCCTTTCTTGAATATGACGTTATAAGACGTATTATTTTGTTACTCGCTGTGTCAAGCAAGATTGACAGCTTTGAGAATTTTATGCGAACGTTCTCTCAACGAGAGCATTTTGGGGTTTTCAATGGCCGGAAAGCAGCCTTTCATCGTAGCTTTTAACGACAATGTCGTGGACTGCTATCGGGATCAGCACGTGATGTATCCCGGCGGAAACTGCGTGAACCACGCCGTGTATGCTCGGCGAGCCGGTGCCCGCACCGCCTATGCCGGAGCCGTCTCTGACGATGCCGCCGGCCGCGCCATCCGCGACGCGCTGGTGAGGGAAGGGGTCGATGTTTCTCGCCTGAGAATCGTTCCCGGTGATACCGCCTACTGCGTGATCGACCTGAAGGACGGCGAGCGGGTTTTCGTAGGCGCCAATCTAGGTGTTTCAATAGTGGCGCCTGAAAGCGCCGACCTCGCGCTATTCCGAAGTGCAGACGCGCTGCATACGGGCCGCTCCAGCCATATCGACGCTTGGCTCCCGGCGCTGAGCGGTATCACCCGCATTTCCTACGACTTCGCCACGGTGCGGGATGCGGCGAAGATCGGCGCGCTGGCGTCCCATTGCTTTCTCGCCAGCTTTTCCGGCGGCGGGCTGACCCGCGACGAGGCGGCACATCTCGCGAAAACGGCGCGGGAAGTCGGCGCGACCTGGGTGCTGGTCACCCGCGGTGACGAAGGGGCACTGCTTGCAGGCCCCGACGGCATGATGGAAACGTCCGTCGCTCCAGTTACTCCCGTCGATACACTCGGCGCCGGTGATACCTTCATCGCACGGACCCTTGTTGGTCTGCTGCGTGCGGAGAATCCAGGCGAGATCCTGCCCGCTGCCGCTCGTGCGGCGGCCGACACATGCCTAGAGCGAGGCGCCTTCGGATATGGAAGCCCGATGGACGTAAAGCTGTTCACCGCTATGAGCATCGAAGATATCTACCGCACCACCCGGCCGGTGTCCGGGCCGGTGGAAGCCTGATGTCCTTGTGCGCCTGCCGCCGCATAGAGTGATCCGTCGGCCGAGGCCGCTTGAAACGCAGAACGGGCGTTATCAACGGATCTGCATCAATACAGACTAAAACAGTGGAGGGAAAAATGAAAAATCACAAAGTCATACGTCGCGGCGCAATCGCAGGCAGTCTTCTTATTGCATCCGCCTTTCTGTCTATGCCGGCCACCGCTCAAGATGTGACGATCCGGATCGCGACCGTCAATGCACCGACCAGCGAATCCTACAAGGAGGCCATGGCCACCGCCGAACGCGTGACCAAGCGCACGGAAGGGCGCGTGAAGTTCCAAGGCTTTCCCGCCGGGCAACTCGGCACCACAACCGATTCCATCGAGCAGGCTAGCCAAGGCCAGCCGGTGATGACCTTCACCTCGGCTTCGTTTCTTTCCACCTTCGGCGTGCCGGAACTGTCCGTCATCGAAGGACCTTTCGTCGTCGCCAACGCGACCGAAGCGGAAAACATCGCCTACTCCCCGCTGCTGAAAGTCTACTACGACCGTCTTGCGGCCGGTGCCGGCATCCGGGTCGTGGCTCTGAACTGGTTCGATGGCCCGCGCCATATGATCGGTAGCCAAGGCTACCCATCGCCGGCGGATCTGAAGGGCGTAAAGATGCGTGTACCGCCGGTAGAAACCTGGCTGAAAACCTTCCAGCCGATCGGCGTCATTCCCACGACGGTCGAGGCCGGTGAAGTCTATTCCGCTCTCTCACAGGGCGTGGTCACGGCAGCGGAAAGCCCGCTGACGGGCCTCCGCGCCAGCGGATGGCAGGAAGTTTCGAAACACATCACCATGACCGGCCACTTCAACCTCTTCACCGGCTGGGTCATGAGCGACACGGCGTTCAAGAAGCTGAGTGAGACCGACCAAGCTATCCTTCTTGAGGAGTTCCGCATCGGCGGTCAGAACCTGACGAAGCTTTCGGCCGATCTGGAAAAGACCATCCGGGCAGATTTCGAGAAACAGGGCGTGACGTTCCACGATGCCGATATCGAGGCTTATCGCAAAGCGACAGCAGGTTTTTATACGAGCTTCCCGAAATGGCCCGCTGGTCTCTATGATCAGGTCCGCGCTGCTGCCACTGGCAAGTGACCCCAAGCGAGACGGGGCGTGTACCACGCCTGGTCTCAACTTCACAAAACCTGTCGAGGTCGAGAGATGCGAAATTTCGTTCGCCTGATCGGGGTCGATCTTCCCGCTGTTCTGACCGGAGTGATCGTCTTGGTTGTCTTTGCGGATGTTGTCGCGCGCAACATCCTCCATGCCCCTTTGCCTTGGGCTCATGAACTTGCCGTGGTGCTGATGTCGGCGGTGGTATGGTTCGGCCTCGTGGGTGTGTGCATGTCCGACCATATGTTCGGCATCGTGCTAGTGCTTGACTGGCTCCCGGAAAAGGGGCGCCGCACCGCGATGGTCGTCGCCGATTTCATGACCGTCCTAATTTCTGCTGCGGTCGTTCATGCGGCCTATGCTCAGATTACTACGGCGCGTTTCACCATATTCCTCTCGCTTGGCTGGCCGAAATGGATCGTCGCCCTGTTCCTTGCCTGTGGAATGGCTCTCATCATCATCGTTCGCGGCGGTGATATCATCACCCAACTTCGCGGGAATAAGGCTTAATGACCCTCGCCACCGTCGCCTTTGCCATATTGCTTTGCCTGGGTCAGCCTATTGGCTTCGTCATGCTCGGCGCCTCCATGGTTTATTTCCTGCAAAATCCGATGATGGCGAGCATCGTCGCGCAGCGCATGGCGTCGTCACTGGAATCTTTTCCGCTGCTGGCCGTGCCGCTGTTCGTCGTAGCTGGCTGCGCCATGGCGCGCGGCGGTATTGCTGAGCGACTTTATGGTTTCGCTGAGGCGCTAGTCGGTCACTGGCGCGGCGGCCTCGCCCAGATCGCGGTTATCAACTCGGTCTTCATGGGGGCCATGTCTGGATCTGCCAACGCGGATGCCGCCATCGATGCACGCACCATCGTGCCGGTTATGCGTCAGCACGGGTACAGCAATGCTTATGGCTCGGTGATTAGCGCCTCGTCCGCGCTGATCGCGCCGGTCATGCCACCGAGCATCGCGCTCATCATCTACGGGCTGTTGACCGATACCTCGATCGGCCGACTGTTCATGGGGGGCATCGTTCCGGCGCTCATCGTCGCGGCGGCGCTGATGCTCACCGTCCGGCTGGGTGCGGCTAGCCGCGGATTCAAATCCGCCCGGACATCGCGCGCCGGCAGCCGGGAGATCCTATCCAAAAGCCGCGCGGCCATCTGGGCACTCGCGATGCCTTTCCTGCTGCTCTTCGGTCTGCGGCTTGGCTATTTTACACCGACGGAGCTTGGCGCGTTCGCGGCCATCTATGCCTTCATCGTAGGCACGATTGTCTACAGGGGAGTGACGGTCGGTGACACGCTCGATCTTCTGCGTGAATCCGCCATGACGACTGCGAGCGTGATGTTCATCATCGCGTCGGCCTCGGTGTTCTCGCTTATCCTCAGCCTGGAACAACTGCCGCAGATGATGATGGAGCAACTGCTGGGCATTTCAGACAACAAATATGTCGTGCTGTTCATCGTCAACGTGGTGCTGCTTATTCTCGGAACCATTTTCGAAGGTTTGGCGATCATCATTATCATCGGCCCATTGCTGGTAGATGTGGCAAGCAGTCTCGATATCGACCCCGTCCATCTCGGCGTGATCCTCGTGTTGAACACGGCCATCGGCTCGATTACTCCGCCGGTCGGCACAGTTATGTTCACGGTCTGCTCGATTACGAGATGCTCGATTGAGGATTTTACGAAGGAAGCCATCCCGTTCCTGCTCGTGCTAATCGCTATCCTGATGCTTCTGAGTTTCGTGCCTGCGCTTGTAACATTTCTTCCGAACATTGTGATGGGATGATGCCAAATGCGCCACCCATTTGGCTGTGTGACGGCGTCGGTGGTCTGAAAGCATAGCACGCCTTCCTAAGGCACAACCGCTGTCCATTACTGTCTGGGTCGCCACGAGCCCACCTGCCGCCGCCGGCGGGTGGTGAGGCGTACAAGCGAGGTCTGCAAATCAGCGCTACTGGGCGAGGGCGCTCCCCTTGGTTCAGGCGGTCGCGTCGACGTCATTGCATCCATTGCCGCCAAGTTGTTTTGATGCAGGTTGTTTCGGATTACGGGTAGTTTACGTTGCCTGCACATCAACACGCTTCATCTCAATTTATCCTGCCGCGATTCATGATCGCCATTTCGCGTTGTCAAACCAGGAATATGCGATTCTGCAGGTAACAGCGTTTGCTGTGGATGCCGACGTCGGCCTATCCGGCTTCATGATGTATGTGGCCGGCCGACTCTGCGGCTTGCGACGATACGAGGAGCCCAGACGTCAAGGAGGTCTAGAGGAGCGGAAACGCACGCCGCGGAGGCTGCGCGCCAGCAGCGGGGGCGCGTTGAGCGAACAGGTGCTTTCGACGGTGCCAATACAACTATTGAAGTGCGTCCTCGGGGCAGATGACGACGGCAGCTCGCAAACAAGAGAACGCCGCGTTCACTGCGAAATCCACGTCTCCTTCGCGGTCTACCTTGAGTGCCAAGCCCTCAGTGTCCGTGAGAGCGAGGAGGTGTTCAATGAGATCGCCCAAGCATGCAACGACGGTCTCTACCCATCCTGCCCAAGTGCCAGCTTGACCATGCTTGGCCGCCGGTCCGTCCTGCTATTTCCGCAAACGCCGTTCAACCTACATCTCGTCTTCCCCCCGTTACTTCCTGTCACGGCGTTTGCAGTAGAAACGAATAACCCTAGCTTTGCCAAGCTACGGTGGAGGTAGCGGGTTCTGAGCGCCTTTGCGAAGCCTTCACCCGTTTCATCTCCGTGTTCGCCAGCCAAAAATCTAAGGGTGCTAGGAAGTCCGCCTGACGTGGTGTCACAACAGAACCTCCTGCGGAAGCGTGGTGCCGATCGACGGGGATTACGGCTAACTTAGTGAGGAAGGTGTTGGTGTGGGAATATCCCGGTGATGTGGACGTGACGTGTCGTGAAAGCTTGTGGCCGGGATGTGAGAGAGCGCACGGATGCGGAAATTATTTCCGCGTTTGCCGATGGTGAAGACAGAGGGTGCTAGCTCATCGGTCAACATTAGGGAGGGCCAAGGTGCCAGGTTCGGTGGCCTGCGCGACGTTGATCTTTTGCGTTGGGGTCTATTTGAAACCTAGATCAGGATCCCGAGCTTTGCCGGCAGGGTTGTGGCTCAGGCGACTCCGAAGATCAATAAGTTGATCACATACCTCGACTGAGGCGAGGGCGTCCCAAGGCCTGACTCGCGTGGCTCGTGGTGTTGAGGCTGCCAGTCTGTTGCAAGCGTCAGAACCCAGATCCGGTCTATTGCGCGCCGTCGAACATGGTCATCATCAATGATCAGTTGTCCCGATCTTCTGCGCCCATTCGCGATGGTACAGGACGCTGAAAACCTAGGCGTGAAAGCGGCATCAGCTAACGTGATGGGGTTGATCGCCGACGCCTTCCCCTGCGCTGCCTGTTTTCTGTGCGCAAGTCGGGTCTTCCAGCACTGTGGATAGCTGTGGCACTCGGATTCCGCATTGACCTCCAGCCCGTAGGGGGATCAAAAAGTCATTGTGGTGCCAGCAAATCTAACCGCTGGAGCCAATATGAAGCCGTCCCTGAAACTGAAGCACGGAGAATTCGACGGTGAGGCGCATGGTCGTCTCTCGGCAGTTCTGCTGGTCGCGTACGCGCTAGTCAGTCGCCTGGCGTGGTTGGTGTTGATGATCATTGTCTTCATCCGACCTGACCTGGTGCCGATCGTTCTGCAGATGATGAGGTCGAGCTGCCTGAGGTTAATCGTCTAGCCGAGAGATGGCAGCGTTGTCCCTGGATCTCCCTAAGCCCCCTATAAGAGGTGTGCCGCCGTTTGCCCTCATTGGGCCAAACGGATACTGTATCTCGGCAATCAGCGTAGGCTGTGCCCAAACAGGCTAGCGGCTAACGCTGTAGGGGCAGGCGGCCTCTTGCCTCTATTCAAGCTTGTCCAGCGTCGCCTTCAGATTGCATGCCTCGGCGTGCTTGAGCCCGATGCCGACATAGGCCAAGTCATCGCTGCGGTATGCAGCCAAGAGGAGACTGCCGATGCCGCCGGCGAGCGCGGATCAAGATTCGTAACCGACGACCACGAAGCTCCCGCTCTGGACGCACTAGCTTTAACCCAGTCCCCGAACCCGGATCTGTCAGGTCGGCTCTTCTGTTTGCCGATGATGCCCTCAAGCACGAGCTGGCAAACGTGGCGCAGCAGGAGCAGGATCGGCATCGAACCGTTCCAATATCCTGGGCAGGTCTGCAACTGGCCAGCGCCCTTTTGAAAGACGGCCGTCACGCGCATGGAAGATGCTGATCGATGGCTGATTTCGGTTTAAGCAGAATAGATATTCGGGGTTGTCAACCGTTCAAATCCGGGTCAGCATTTCGCTGTTGACCTGCTCGCAGGTTCCACCCCAACAAGCGCCGCAGAGCACGCATTTGGTCGGAATCCGTCCATGTTACTATGGCTGCCTGTGGCTTCCAGAAAGCTGCACGAATGACGTCGGATGTTTATCGCATCACCAGATACAAATGTGACCATCAAGCTGATGCCGGAAATCAGGGAACTCGGTGGTACGAAGGGCAGTTGGTGGTCGCGGGTCCGGATGCCGCCATCGAAGTGATCGGCACAACGGTCAACGGCTATATCAACGGCGTAGCATCCCACCCGGAAGGCCAGCTCGCCGAGTTCATTGCCGACCATGAGGCGCCTATCCTCAAGGGAGCGAGAGCGTTGAGGCTGGAAGATACGGCCGCAGTCGTCCTGGCTGGAAAGTGGCATCACGTCGATCCGGACCAGGATCCGAGGTTTGAAGCCTATCTAGTACATCTTGTTGCTGGCGACGGGGATGTCGTGACCCAACGGTATGCTTCCGAGATCTTCGGCTGGGACGAGGAGGGATACAATAATGGTAGAGGATTTTTCGCAGGAGGGGGGCGCGAACTCCGCGACGATGCTGCGAACCTTCAGGGCCACGCGGAGCTCAAGCTTGAGCCGGGAAAATTTTTGGCACCGTGCGGTATGCACGCGCTTGAAGGCGTTGTCTGGTTTCCTGTCGACGACCAGCGTCTGCCGATCTTCTATTCGAACGTTAACGGCCCCGATGCCCCAACGCGGTCCGAAGACGCCGGGAGCAACGACGATATCGTCGGTTTCTACAAGCCGATTGCTGACGGGACCCTTCTGGGAGAACTGCGAGCCAGGGCGAAGGCCCTGAAGGAATCACCGGGCGTTTTCAGGGGCAGGACGGTCGACCGCCAGACGCACCGACCGAACGACATGACACTCGGCGAGGCATTCACGTCCACGGAGGCGCTCGGGTACTGGCATCAAATCCACGATGGCACCAATGAGCCCATCACGACATTCAAATTTCTCCCCGATTCTGGGTGTCTCGAAGAGGTTCTCGCACCGGTGGACGCTCAGACCGATAAGTGGGCATGCGGAAGCTTGTACGCTAGTGAATGGAAACCATTTGCACCCTCGATGCCAAAATATCGAAGACGATTTCTTGCTGTCGGGAGCCTACCTCAAATCAGCCTCAAACCGCTGTGACGGACGGATGATCTCGCTACTCGCTCCGAAAGTTTGGAGAGTAGGAGAAGCTAACCCAAGTGCACTATACCGGCGTCTAGGGTAGGGGATCACCCCTCTTCCTGCAAATGTGCCATGAACACTTCTGCCGGGGTTTTGTATCCGAGGCATTTCCGCGGTTGATCGTTGAGATGGCGGGCAAGTTGGGTCAGGTCGCGCTGAGAGACGGCTGCAAGATCGGTATCACGTGGCATGAAGCGGCGAATGCGCTTGTTGGCATTTTCCACCGCACCTTTCTGCCAGGGCGCGCTGGGATCGCAGAACCAGCTGCACGCACCGATGCCATCTTCCAAAGCCCTGAAGCCGGCGAACTCCGTGCCGCGGTCAAAGGTGAAGCTCTGGCGTGCAAAGGCTGGCAGCGGAGAGAATGTTC
>Ga0065721_10050077_pt1 | contig 23524 bp, 28 predicted proteins | sample Mesricmetagenome_FD_59108 | JGI IMG/M metagenome (GOLD analysis project Ga0065721, IMG submission 59108) | Mesophilic microbial community from rice straw/compost enrichment Sample: eDNA_1 v2 (version 2) | ecosystem: Engineered > Solid waste > Grass > Composting > Bioreactor | place: USA: Davis...
CTTGCCAACCTCGCTAGGCGGCCTCGACCATGGCGGTGCCCACGGTCAGCTTCTTGCCGGAATCGTCCTCGCACCAGACGTCGAGCGTATGCACCAGCTTGCCGGCCTCGTTGACCACCACGGTGTCGACGCGGGCGCAGGCGATGACCTGCATGTTCTCGTAGATGGGGGCGATATACTTGGTCTGCAGCCGGCTGCGGCAGGCGAATTGCGGGCCGAAGACGTCGATCAGCAGGCCCTGGATCCAGTTGGTGGAGATCATGCCGTCGGCGATGATGCCGGGCAGGCCCTGGGAGCGGGCATAGTCGTCGTCGTCGTGAATGGTCGGCGGCTGGGTATGGACCCGGCCGTCATCGGCGGCGATGGTGGGCTGGCCGTCCACATACCAGCGCATGCGCTCGCGGGTCATGGCGCGGGGACGGGTGCGGAATTCGGTGCCGGCTTCGAGCGTGATGGTCATGGTCGGGCTCCCTTCAGGCCGCGGCTTCGGATTTGGTCGCATAGGCCAGGATGACCTGGTCCCGGTAGCGGATGAGGAGCTGGCCGGTATCGGCATTGGTCAGCTCCATCTCGAGCAGCACATATTCGCGCCCTTTCTTGAGGTAGCGGTCGCGGATATGGCCGACCACGCTCAGCCGGTCGCCCACGCGGGCCGGAGCGAAGACCTCGGCGTCGTATTCGTAGTGGATGCGGGCGGTGGGGCCGGTGCCGGCCGGGCAGGCATGGTTGTAGAGGCGCAGCTTGTCGAGATGGATGAGGGTGGGCGGCATGATGAGGCCGTCCGCGCCCTGGAAGCATTCGTGATGCATTTCCACGATATGGGCATATTCGCGGATGACGAAGGCGCTGAGGGTGTATTCGACCGGACCGAGCACGTCGCCCTTGTCCAGATCGGTCACGAATTTTCCGGTAGCCATGGCTGCCTCTCTTGCTGGTCAGGAATCGGATGGGGCCGCACCGGGCACGGGGGCCCAGGTGAAGACATCCGTGATGACTTCGAGCGGGGTCAGGAACGGGGTCCAGGCCGCCGCCAGGTTCTCTTCGAACCATTGGTGGGACCATCCGCTGCGCGAGGACAGGCCTCGGACCGGCGAGGGATGGCCGTAAAGATAGAGCTCGCCGCCGCGGGCGCCGATGATCTGGCCGTTGAGCGCGGCAGCCGCCGGGCTGGCGAGGAAGGCGATGACCGGCGCCATGTGCTCGGGCACGGAGGCGGCGCGGGCGCGGCGCAGATTCTCCAGCGCCTCGGGCGTCATCAGGTGTTTGCGCGCATTGTCGGTCAATTCCGTCATGCGGCTGGTGCTAGACGGCACGATGCAGTTGGAGCGGATGCCGAGCGGCCCCAGATCGCGGGCCAGGGTTTGCGAGAGCCCGACAATGCCCAGCTTGGCGGCGCCGTAATTGGTCTGCCTGGTGCTGCCGATCAGCCCGCCGGCGGAGCTCATATGCACGAAGGCGCCGCTGCCCTGCTTCACGAAGACCTGGGCGGCGGCGTGGCTGAGATGCACGGCGCCGTAGAGATTGGTGCGCAGCACGCCCTGCCAGTCGGCCTCGGGCATCTCGTCATAGGCGCCCATGCGGATGATGCCGGCATTGTTGATGACGATGTCGAGGCGGCCGAAGCTGTCGAGGGCCTGCTCGACCATTGCCCGGCCCGAGGCCTTCTCGGTGACGCTGAGCGTATTGGCGACCGCTTCGCCGCCGGCGGCGCGGATAGCGTCCACCACGACATCGGCCGCCTTGGCGGAACTCTGGTCGCCGGCGACGGAAACGCCGAGATCGTTGACCAGGATGCGGGCGCCGAGCCGGGCCATGTGCAGGCATACGGCGCGGCCGATGCCGCCGCCGCCGCCGGTGACGATGGCGACCTTGCCCGCGAGGGTCGAAGGCGAAAGGGTCATTGCCGCGCCTCCCCGCCGGCGGCGAGGCCGGGCAGATAGGCCGACCAGCGCGCGACCTGCGCGGCGAGGCTCGGCTCGTCCCAGCCGCCGTCGCGATGGGCGACGCGCAGCGGGCGGGACTGGGCGAACAGATGCAATTCGGCGGCGTCGATGGCGGCGATCTGGCCGCTTATTCCCCGCCCCTTGGGACCGCAAAGCAGGAGGATGAGCGCGGCCGCGGCCTCGAGGCTGCCGGCATCGGGCTCCAGGGCGAGCGTATTGGCGCGGACCTTGTCCCTGAGATCGAGGGCGATGCCGCGGGACAGGCCGGCCGCGGCGTAGCCGAGGATCGCGGCCTCGCCCTGCTGCGGGGCGCCCGGCAGGCCTTGGGCCGGCACGACATGCACGATGGAGCCGCCATTTCCCTCCAGCATGCGGCGAGCGACCAGCTGGCCCAGGCGGAACCGGGCATTCAGCTCCTCGTCGGCATCCGCCTCCCAGCGGTCGAGATCGATCCGGTCGAAGCGGGCGCGCTGATGCTCGACGGGCGTGGCGACGAGACCATCGGGAAACCAGCCGGCCGGCAGGTCGGAGGGCTGCGCATCCGGCCCGAGGCGGAGGATTTCGGCGCCCGCCGCCTCGAGGCGGTCGGCCAGGGCGGACCACGGTCCCGAGGGGGCCGCGCCGACGACTATTCGCAATTTGTGGGACATGGTGGTTCCGCCAGGGAGGAAAACGGGATCAGTTGATGGTGAGGCCGGTCGCGGCCAGCGCATCCCAGCCTTCGATATCGGCCGCGAGCGTGGCTTCGGCATCGGCCGGCGTATTGCCCACCGGGTTCATGCCGACCGCATAGAGGCGCTCGATGATGGTGGCGTCGGCATCGGCGGTGGCGATCGCGGCGCTGAGCTTGTCGACGATGGCGTCCGGCGTGGCCTTGGGCACGAAGGCGCCGATCCAGATCATGATGCCGGCATCGGGGAAGCCGGCCTCGGCGATGGTGGGCACGTCGGGCAGGTCCGGCCAGCGCTCCTCGGAGGTCACGGCCAGCGCCTTGAGCTTGCCTTCCTTGATGAGCGGGATCGAGGTCAGCGTGTCGAACACGATCTGCACCTCGTTGGCCATCAGGCCGACCTGCGAGGGGCCGCCGCCGGCATAGGCGATATGGACCATGTCGATGCCGGTCGAGGCCTTGAAGCGCTCGCCGATCAGGTGGCCGGAGCCGCCGACGCCGGCGGAGCCGAAGTTCAACTCGCCCGGATGCGCCTTGGCGTAGTCCACCAGCTCCTGGACCGTATCGACCGGCAGGGAGGGGTTGGCGACCAGCACGAAGGGACCGCCGGCGATGATGGAGACGGGCCGCAGGTCGCCGGTGGTGTCGTAGGGCAGGTTGTCGTTGAAGGCGGCGTGGATGCCGATGGCCGAGGTGTGCACCAGGATGGTCTGGCCGTCGGGATCGGACTTGGCGACGAAATCGGTGCCGATGACGCCGGAGGCGCCGGGCTTGTTCTCGACGACGAAGGGCTGGCCGAGCTGCTCGCTCAGGGACTGGGCGATCAGGCGGGCGCCGGCATCGGTCGAGCCGCCGGGATTGTAGGGGACGATGATGGTGACCGGGCGCTGCGGATAGCTTTCCGCATCCTGGGCGAGGGCCGGCCCGGCAAGCAGCATGGCGAGCGTGGCGAGCGCGGCGGAAAAACGAACAGACATGAACTCCTCCTTATGGGAACGCCCTCCGGCATTCTGCCCCGAACCTAAGGACAGCCCGCGATCCGGCTCAACGCGCAAATGGCGGCAAACATCTTTGCGCTTTTTGCAAAGACGAGGCTAGTTTCGGCCCCGCATCCCGACCAGGGACGGGATGGTGGTGGTGCAGGTGTGAATGGCGATGGCGCTGCTCAATTGCAGCACGTCGGCAATTTCCTCCGGGGTGGCGCCGTGGCGCAAGGCCAGCCCGATATGCCGGCGCAGCGTGGCCGGCTGCGGCCCGGCCGGGGTGGCGCAGACGGCGATGCGGACGAATTCCTTGACCTTGCGGGGCAGCGGGCCGTCCCGATAGGGGATCTCCGCATAGCGCAGATAGGCGTCGACGAAACGGGGGGCATAGCGGAAAAGGCCATCGCCCCCTTCCGGCCAATAGCCCGTCAGTGCGACGAACGCCTCCTTCCGGGTGGACTGCGCCGCGCTCAGCGTGACGTCCGGCGGCATGCCCTGTGCCTGCATCTGCTCGAGCAGGGCCGGCATGCCAGCCTCCAGCGTCAGATGGGCCGACAGGGTGGTGAGCTGGATGACCTCGAGCACCTCGGCTTCGGTCGCGCCCTTGTCGAGGGCCATCCCGATGTGGCGCGCCGCGCCGCTGGCATAGAGATGGCTCACCGCCCCGTCCACGGCGATATAGATGAACTCGCAGACCTTGGGCTCCAGATTGCCCGCCTCGGCCGGAGCGTTCTGGAAGCGCAGATAGGCTTCGAGATAGTCGGGGGAGATATCCAGCAGCCCCTGATGGAAGGGATGCCAATAGCCCCGGAGCCGCTCCACCTCAGCCTTCAGTTTCTCGCGCTCCGCTGCGTCCATGACGATCCTCCCGATATTGCGCGAAGGCTACGCAAACCGGGGCCGCATGCAACGCCCGCGGCCAGGGAACGACCTTCTCGGGAAATGCAAGACGCGGAACCGGCGGCGGCCTCACGGGATGGAGAAGCGGCGCTCCACCATGGCCTGGATGGCCACCACGACGGTGTTCAGTATCAGATAGATGATGGCGATGGCGATGAGGATCGGCACGGGCTGATAGGTGAAGGAGATGAGGGCCATGCCCTGGCCGGTGAGCTCGCTGACCGCCACGAGGCTAGCCAGCGAGCTGCCCTTGACCAGCAGGGTGAGGTTCGAGGTCAGCGGCGGCAGGATGGTGCGCATCGCCTGGGGGATGATGACGCGTCGCAGCGCCATGACCAGGGGCATGCCCAGCGCCTTGCAGGCCTCGTACTGGGTGGCCGGAACGGAAAGGATGCCCGCCCGGATATATTCCATGTTGTAGCCGGCGGCCGAGACCGTCAGCCCGGCGATGGCGGCGGGAACCGGATCGAGGAAGATGCCGAACTGCGGCAGGCCGTAATAGGCGAGGAACAGCAGGGTCAGCGCCGGCACCGCCCGGGTCATCCAGCTATAGGTCGCCACCGCGGCGCGCAAAGGAGCGATCGGCAGGTCGCGCATGATGGCGAGCGGAAAGGCGATGACCACCGACAGGACGATGGTTGCGAGGGAGATGGCGATGGTGAGGCCAGTGGCCTGCACGAACATGCCGGCATTGTCGGTGACGATCGACCAGTTCATGCCGCCCCTCCCCCGTTGGCGGGACCGTAGCGATGGGTGAGATAGCGCGAGATGACGATCTCCAGCACCATCAGCACGCTGGCGATGGCGCCGTAGAGGAAGCCGGCGAACAGGATGAGGGTGAAGGGATCCTTGGAGATGGCCATGGTCTGGCGCGTCACCGTCATGATCTCGGTGACCGCCACGGCGGAGGCCAGGGCAAAGGCCTTGACGTTGCCGGCGAGAAACGTCGCCCAGGACGGCACGGAAACCCGCAGGACCTGGGGAACGATCACCCGCCGGGTCATCAGCCACCACCCCATGCCGAGCCCGCGCGAGGCCTCGATCATGCGGGCATCGACCGAGGCCAGGCCCGCCCGGAAGATCTCGCTCTGGAAGGCGATGCCGATGAGGGTGAAGGCCAGGATGGCCGAGCCGACCGAGCCGAGGTCGAGGCCAAGATAAGGCAGGGCGAGATAGCAGATGAGCAGGACCACGAGCTCGGGCACGCCGCGGAATATCCAGGCATAGATGCGCAGCGGCACGCCGAGGACGGGGCCGAAGCGTTCCGCCAGAATGGCCAGGGCCGCGCCGATCAGGGTGGAGACGATGGTGACCAGGGTGAACATCCAGACGGTCAGCCACAGGGCGCTCATGAAGCGGGGCCATTGCTGGAACAGGACGTCCATGCCTCAATCCCTGACGCTCTTGAGGAAGGATTGGAGGCCCGGCGTCTGCGGATCGCCCAGAACCTCCTTCGGATTGCCCTTCTCGGCGATCACGCCGTGCTCCATGAACACCACCTCGTCGGCGACGTTGCGGATGAAGCCCATCTCGTGGCTGACCGAGACCATGGTCATGCCTTCGGCGGCCAGATCGCGCATGACGGTGAGCACCTCGCCCTTCAGCTCGGGATCGAGCGCGGAGGTGACCTCGTCGAAAAGCAGGACCCTGGGGCGCATGCAGAGCGCGCGGGCGATGGCGACGCGCTGCTGCTCGCCGCCGGAGAGCCGGTGGGGATATTGATCGCGCCGGTGCGACAGGCGGACCTTGTCGAGCAGCGCCAGCGCCTCCTCCCGCACCTCGGCACGCGGCCGCCTGAGCACATGCACGGGCGCTTCCATGATGTTTTCAAGGGCCGTCATGTGGGGGAACAGGTTGAAGCTCTGGAACACCATGCTCACCTGCGTCCGGTAGAGCAGGAGCTCTCGCTCGCTCTTCTTGACGTCGCGCCCGTCGACCCGCCGGCTGACGACGGACTGGCCCTGATAGAGGATATCCCCCTCGGTGGGAGGGACCAGCATGTTGAGGCAGCGCAGCAGCGTGCTCTTGCCGGAGCCGGAGGCGCCGATGATCCCCAGCACGGTGCCTTCCAGGACGTCGAAGCTGATGCCCTTGAGCACCTGCAACGTGTTGTAGCTCTTGGTGACATCCCTGATCTGCAGTATCGGCAAAGCCATGCGGGACCCTTCGTTGCAGAGGTCTATGGACTGATCGGCAGGCGCGAAGACGCCGCGCCCGCCGCGGGCCGTGGCCCACCGGCCTATCGCTCGACGTGGACGCGCTCGTTCCAGGCCGGCGTCAGCATGGTGCGACCATTGAAGACGTTCAGCACGTTCGGCGTGATCGTCGGACAGCCCAGGGCCGAGGAAATATCGGCCAGAAGGGTTTCGGGATCAAATGGCGCCAGACCATCGCCATAGCCCCAGATCAGCGCCATGTCGTAGGGGCCTTCGCCCTTGAGCTGCTCGATGGCGGCGCCGTTGGCGATGCCGATGCCGAAATGCGGCTCGACCCGGGACATCCAGGGCTGAGAGGTCCAGGTGGCGCGATCCTGCCCGATATGCCAGTCGGTGGGCAGAAGCAGCGCCAGCTTGATCCGGCCGCGTGCCTCGGCCTGACGCCGCACCGCATCGAACATGAGCTGATAGGGCAGAAGCAGCGGCACCGTCGAGGATAGGGCGCCCTCCGGGTACATCTCCGCGCAACACATCAGGATGAGGTCGACGCCGTCGCGCTCATGCGCGTCGATGGCGGCCTGAGCCCGCTCGAGATACCAGGACTGGTCGACGAAGATCTCTTCCCATCCCGCGCCCATGCGCCGGTCGGCCGGGGTGGTGTTGTGGACGTAGCAGCCGATGCCCAAGCCCTGATCGGGGGTGATCTCATGGCTGGCGATCTCCGCGCGCGTCAGGCCATCCAGGCACGCCCTTTCCACCACCTCGACATCGTCCACTCCCAGCGCCTTCAGCGCGTTGCGATGGAAGGAGACATATTCGTTCCGGGGGCTTTGGCCCGTGGTGATGATACCAACCTTAGGCATTGAGAACTCTCATATTTGGGGAAAAATCTGCGGGGCCGCGGCCCCGCATGCAACTCTCGAGCGGGGGCGCTAGAGGGTCGGGTCGGGCGGCAGGTTGTCGAAATCGACGCCCTGGCCGAAATAGTCCTGCACCAGCTCGTTGAGCGAACCATCGGCGCGATAGGAGGCGATCAGCTCGTCGAGAGCGGCGGCCAGCTCGGGATCGTTGGGAGAGACGGCCAGGCTCTGGGTCTTGGGCGCGCGAACCTCGGCCAGCACCGTCAGCGTGTCGTCGGTCTTGGCCAGGTAGGAAGGGCCGAGATAGTCCATGCCGATCCACTCGATGCGGCCATTGCGCAGGTCGAGCAGCATTTCAGTCCAGCCCGGATATTCGGAAATCTCGAAGGTGCAGCTTTCGGGAACCACGGTGCGGATCAGCCCCATCTCGGCCGAACCGCGGATCACGCCGGCGCGGCGGCCACAGATATCGTCCCAGCTGGCGATGTCGGCGTCCTCGGTCAGCCGGGTCACGGCCACGCCGTTGACGATATAGGGGGAAAGCATGATCAGGTCGGCGGAGGCCAGCCGCTCGGCCGTGCGGGTCACCCCGGAGGCCACCACGTCGAAGCGGTTGGCGATCAGCCCGGGCAGGAGCCCGGCCCAGTCGAGCTGCACGAATTCAACATTGACGCCGAGATCGGCGGCGGCGCGCTTCATCAGCGCCACGTCGAACCCGTCCAGCTCGCCGGAGGCGTCGATCATGGTGAAAGGCGGGGCCGAGCCGGTGGTGCCGACCACGATGGTGTCGCCATTCTTCAGCCCGTCCCGGAAGTCGGCAAGAGCGGTACCCACCAAGGCCAGGCTCGCAAGGGCGGCCAAGCCCAGGGTCTTCAAAACTTTAGCTGGCATATCATTCCCTCCTTGACTAAAGTTCCAACAGATATATCACCACAGATATCAAACTCAATCCTGTTTCTTTGCATGGGAGGTAGAACGTTCATGCCGAGGATTTTAGTGGTGAATCCCAATAGCTCGGCCGGTGTCACCCGCGCGCTGGACCAGAGCCTGAACGCGATTCGGCGCCTCTCCACCGTCACCCTGGACTGTGTGTCGATCGAAGCCTGCCCGCCCGGCATCGAGACCCAGGCAGACATCGAATTCGCCAGCGCCAGATTCGCGGAGCTCGTGCGGGACAGCGACGCCGACGCGTTCGTCACGGCCTGCTTCTCCGATCCCGGCCTCTACCTGGCGCGGGAGCTGACCGCCCGGCCGGTGGTGGGGATCGCCGAATCGGCGTTCCGCTACGCGCTCAACCTCGGATACAGCTTCGGCATCATCTCCATCCTCGACCAGTCGGTGCCGCGCCACCTGCGGGCGGTGCGCCAGCACGGCTTCGGCGACAGGCTCGCCAACGATCGGGCGATCAACGTCCACATGGCCGATCTCGACGGCGACGAGGTGATCGAGCGCATCGTTGCCGTAGGCGAGACGCTGCGCGACACGGACGGGGCACAGAGCATCATCCTGGGCTGTGCCGGCATGGCCAAATACCGCGCCGGGGCCGAGGAACGGCTCGGCATCCCCGTCATCGACCCCACCCAGGCCGCCGTCACCCGGCTGATCAGCATGATGATGCTGTCGCATACCCAGACGGCATGAGGAGAAGACCATGCAATTCGACCGCCTCATAGCCGGCACGCTGGTCCTGCCCCATGGCGTGCTTGCCGATGGCTGGATCGCCGTCCGCAACGGCAGGATCGCAGCGATCGGCTGCGGCGCACGGCCGGCGGCCGCCGACATCCACGATTTCGGAGAGCGCTGGATCCTGCCCGGGGTGGTGGACGGCCAGACCCATGCCGGCAGCTATCGCGGCCTGCCCGGGCTGGGCTCCACAACGCGCTCGGCCCTGGCGGGCGGGGTCACCACCATCGTGGACATGCCCTATGACAATCCCCACCCGCTCAACAGCCTCGAGCGCCTGACGGCCAAGATCGAGGCCATCGGCACCCATGCGCATTGCGACGTCGCCCTCTACGGCACGGTGGCGCCCGGCCAGGACGTCTCGGTGGTGCCCGCGCTCATCGCCGCGGGCGTCTGCGCCATCAAGATCTCCGCCTTCGAGAGCCATCCGCAGCGCTTCCCGCGCATCGACACGGCGCAGATGCTCGACCTGTTCGAGATCCTGGCGCCGACCCAGGTGCCGCTCGGCATCCACAATGAAGACCAGGAGATCGTGCGCGCCCGCATCGCGCGCAAGAAGGCGCAGGGGCTCGAAACCATCGCGGACCATTCCGACAGCCGCCCGGAAGCCGCCGAGCTGGCCGCGACGGCGCAATTCCTCGAATTGGGCGCCGCCGCCAGCGCCCATGCCCATCTGGTCCACCTTTCCAGCCCGCGCGGCTTCCAGCTCGTGCGGCGCTATGCGGAGGAAGGATTCCGCGCGACGGGCGAATTGTGCGTCCACTACCTGTTCTTCGATCCGGACGAGGACGGCCCGCGCCTCGGCGCGCGCCTCAAGGTCAATCCGCCCATCCGGCCCGGCAGGCGCGAGGGGCTCTGGTCCGAGATCGAGAGCGGTCGCGTGGCCTTCGTCTCGTCCGACCATTCGAGCTGGCCGGTGGACGGCAAGAACACGCCATCCATCTACGACGCCGGCGCGGGCGTGCCGGGGCTGGAAACCCTGCTGCCGGCCTTCACCACCGGCGCCATGGCGCGCTGGGAAGAACCTCTGACCCGGGTGGCCCGGCTGCTCTGCGAGGCTCCGGCCCGCTTCTTCGGGCTCTATCCCCGCAAGGGCGCCATCGTCGTCGGCGCGGATGCCGACCTGGCCGTACTGGAGCCGGGGCACTTTTGCTGGGACTCGGCCATGGCGCATGACGAGCTGAACTGGTCGCCGTTCGACGGCATGGCGTTTTCCGTGCGCGTGGCCGCCACTTATCTGCGCGGCGACAAGGCCTATGCCGACGGCGCGGTTCTCGCCCCTGCCGGCTGCGGGCGCTTCGTGCCGCGCCAGGACCATGAAGGACACTGACATGCCTCTGATCGACGAACATTCCAAGGGCGTCTTCGTGATCGGCGCCACCCCGTTCCGGGACGACCTGTCGCTCGATGTCGAGGGCATCGGGCGCCTCGCCTCGTTCTATATCGACACCGGCGCCACCGGCTTCACGGTGCTCGGCATGATGGGCGAGGCGGCCAAGCTCTCCGCCGGCGAATCCCGCCAAGTGGTCGGCGGCTACATCAAGGCGGCCGGCCGCCTGCCCGTGGTGGTCGGGGTGTCGGCGGGCGGGTTCGCGGCCATGTCGGAACTGACCAAGGCGGTGATGGACCAGGGCGCCGCGGGCGTGATGATCGCCCCGCCGAACACGCTGCGGACCGACGACCAGATCCTGGCCTACTACCGGATGGCGGGGGAAACGCTCGGCCCGGACGTGCCGATCGTGCTGCAGGATTTTCCTCTTTCCACCACGGTGCAGATCTCGGTGGGCACGCTGAGCAAGATCATCGACTCGGTGCCAAGCGTGAAGATGCTCAAGCACGAGGACTGGCCGGGTCTCGCCAAGATCGAGGCGCTGCGCAAGGCGGAGCAGGCCGGCCAGCGCCGCATCTCCATCCTGTGCGGCAATGCCGGGGTGTTCCTGGCGGAAGAGATGGAGCGCGGCGCCGACGGCGCCATGACGGGCTTTGCCTATACCGAGATGATGCGCGACGTGGTGCACCATGCCGGCCGCGGGCAGGTCGACCGCGCCATGGACCTGTTCGATGCCTATCTGCCGCTGATCCGCTACGAGCAGCAGCCGGGCCTCGGCCTGGCGGTCCGCAAATATGTGCTGCGCCAGCGCGGGGCGATCGCCAGCGACGCCATCAGGCGGCCCGGGCCGAAGCTGTCGGCCGCCGACATCGCGGACATCGAGCGGCTGATCGCCCGCCAGGACCGCCGGCTCAAGGAGATCGCGTGATGGATCTGGGCATTGCCGGCAAGCGGGCGCTGGTGCTGGGCGGCAGCGGCGGGCTGGGCGCGGCCTGCGCGGCAGCGCTCCTGGCCGAAGGGGTGTTCGTCCATGCCGCGGCGCGCTCGGCGGAGAAGCTCGAGGCCATCGGCGCCGGGCTGGGCGCGGATGCCGCGCGGTATCGCGCCGTGCCGGTCGACCTCACCGATCCAGGCGCCGTCGAGGCCCTGGCCGAGCGGCTCAATGCGGAAGGCGGCATCGACATCCTGGTCAACAATACCGGGGGACCGCCGCCCGGGCCGGCGCATGGCCAGACGGGCGAGGCCTGGAGCAGGGCGTTCGGCCTGCTCGCCCTGCCGGTGTTCCGACTGACCGACCTGCTGCTGCCGCATATGATCCGCCAGCAATGGGGACGTATCATCTCCATCGGCTCGTCCGGCGTCGAACAGCCGATCCCCAATCTGGCGCTGTCCAACGGCGCGCGGGCCGCGGTGGCGGGATGGTCGAAGACGCTGGCGGGAGAGGTCGCCCGCCATGGCGTCACCGTCAACATGATCCTGCCGGGCCGCATCGCCACGGCCCGGGTGGCCCAGCTCGACGAGGCGGCGGCCGCGCGGGAGGCGGTCGGGGTCGAGGAGATCGCGACGCGGTCCCGGGCCCAGATTCCCGCCGGCCGCTACGGCAGGCCGGAAGAATTCGGCGCAGTCTGTGCCTTCCTGGCCGGCCGGCCGGCATCCTACGTCACCGGCAGCATGATCCGGGTGGACGGCGGCATGATCCGCTCGCTCTAGCCGGCAGAAGGCGTCGGAGACGGCCGCGACGATCCCGGCCCTAGATGATGCCGATCTGGTTGTTGCGGCCGGAGGCGATGACCGAGAGCAGCCCGTCGCGCGTCGACAGGTTGTGGGCGACCAGGATGTCGCGGGCCGCGTCGGGATCGCGCTGGCGCAAGGTGCGGACGATGGCGTGATGGCCATCCTTGGTCTCGGGGCTGACATTGCGCAGGATGGCGCCGATGTAGAAGAAGCGCTCAAGCTCGTCGAGATTCTTGGAGACCAGGTTCACCAGCCGGGGGCGGCCCGAACCGAGGGCGATGGCGGTGTGGAACTTGCGGTTGGAAATGATGAACTGCTCGATGCTGTCCTCCACCAGCAGGTCATAGGTGACCTCGGCGAGTTCCTCCAATTCGTTGAGCTGGTCGTCGGTCAGGTTGAGGGCGGCGAGGGCGGCCACGCCCCCCTCGAGGATCATGCGCACGTCGAACAACTCGTTCATGTCCGACAGGGTGACCGGGGCGATGCGGTAGCCGCGCCGGGGATAGGCCATGACGAAGCCATCGGTGCGCAGGCGCGACAGGGCCTCGCGAATCGGGGTCTTGCTCATGTTCAGCCGCTCGGCCAGCTCGGCCTCGGAAATGTCCGAGCCCGGCGTCAGCTTGCAGGTGATGATCTCCTTGCGCAGCAAGGCATAAGCCTGCTCCATCAACGAGCTGCCGTCACTGGTCTTCATTGGGCGGAACCCCTTGCCTCTTCCCCGGTGCACATACCCATGTCACGAAAATGCGCCGGAGTGAACCTGGTATAGCGGTATTGACTTTTATTGGCATACTTAGTGAAATATCACTAAGAATTCCAGAGGGAGTCCCAATGGCCGCGACGCTGTGTTCCGATATCGACGAGGTTCGCCGTCCCGATATCGTCATCCTCGGCGCGGGAATCGCGGGGCTGCTGACGGCGCACCATTTCAACCGCCACGGCATCCGGCCGCTCATTGTCGACCGGCTGCGCCTGCCCGCCGGCCAGACCTCGCGCCGGTCGGGCGAAGGAGTGCGGGCGCAGTGGGAGCTGCCGCACAATATCGAGATCGCCCGGGCCTCCATCGCGTTCTATCGCAACCTCGCCGAGGAGCTGGGACGCGACGACGCTTCCGCCGGCTATCGCCCGGTCGGCTATCTCTACGGCTCCCGCCAAGAGGTCGGAGCGCAACTCCTCGAAGCGCGCGTGGCGCGCCAGCGCGCCGCAGGCCTCGACGACGTGGAATTTCTCCACGGCGAGGCCGCCTTGCGGCGGTTCCCCATGCTCGCTCCGGATACCAGGGGCGTGGCCTTTCGCCAGTCGGACGGTGTCATCGACGTCGAATCCGTCCTGCCGGCGCTGCTCGACAGCCTCGATGCCGACCTGCTGCTGGGCGTCGAGGCGAATGCGATCTCGGAAACCGCCGGCGGCATCGCCTTAGAAACCGGCCGCGGCAGGATCGATGCCGGCACGCTTGTCCTCGCCAACGGCGCGCGCCTGGCGCCAACCTTGCGCCGGCTCACCGCCGAATTTTCCCTCAGCGTGGCGCGAGCCACGATCGTGCGCCTCAAGGTGCCCGGCATTCCCGAGGATCATCCGGCGACCATCGATGTCGATGCCGGCTCGTTCTGGCGCCCCGACACGGGCGGCGCGCGGCTGACGGCGACGTTCCGCGGCAATCTTTTGGTCGAGGACGGAACGGACGATCCTCCGCTCGACCGAGACTATCTCGATGCGGCCCTCGACAGCGTCGGCGGGCTCGTTCCCCATTGGCGCCAGGCCGCGAGCCGCATCGGCGACCATCACATGCGCACCGGCACCTTCGCGATCACCGCGGACGGCGCCCCCGTCATCGGCCCGTTGCCCGGCTACGCACACATCCTCGTCAATGGCGGCTATGGCGGCCATGGCGTGATGATGAGCCCGGACGGCGCGCGAAGGCTGGTGCAGAGCTATGTCTCGCCCGGCACCGAAGACCCGTTCCTGCCCGCGCGCTTCTCCAGCGGGCACCCGATCCAGCCAGAGCCCATGACCGTGCATCTGCACGGCACATCCCAAGAGTAGAGCCTTGACCAAACGCACCCGTCTCGGCGTCGTCACGACCGGCCACGGTCCGCGCGACGAATACATCCACTTCCATGAACGCTTCCTGCGCGCCCTCGGCGCCGATGTCGAGATCGTCATCCGCCATATCTATGACGGCATCCCGCTCGAGGCACTCACCCCGCATCAGGTGGGCAAGGAGAAGCCCAATCTCGGCGCCCATGTGCATGTCGCCGGCGCGGTGGGCAACCATATGGGCGACGGTTGGGAGCATCGCTTCTACGATCTCGATTTCGCCATCGGCAAGGTGCAGCGCGCCATCGACCTGCTGGAGCAGGAGGACGGCGTCGACATGGTGCTGCTGGCCTGCGCGGCCGAATTTCCCGAAGGCGCAATCAGCGCCGGCACCATGCTGATCCACCCGCGCGAATTGATGTTCGACATCGCGGGCAATCTCGCGCGCGGCTCGCGGCAGCGAATCCGCATCGGCGCGCTGGTGGATGCCGAGCATGCCGACGAAGACCGTAAGGACTGGGCGCGCAAGCCGTTCTTCGACAGGATCGAGCTGGTCATGGCGCCGATCACCACGGGCTGGCTCGACGCCGCCCAGGAGCTGGGACGCCGGCAGGTCGACTATGCCTTCTTCTTCGGCTACGGGGTGGGCCTGGCGCCGCTCGATCCGCGTACCGAAATCCCCTCCCTCGAAGCGGCCATCGGCGCGCCGCTCGTCCTGCCGCACCGGGCCGCCGTCCTCTTCCTGCGCAACATCCTGCGGCCCCCGCTCAACGACTACGCCTATCTGCCGGAAGGATGGGGCAAGCCATGACCCGATATACCCCCCGCACGCAGCTGTTCGAGGACCTGACCAGCGACGAGATCGCCGAGGCCGCCCGCAACGGAGCCATGGTGCTCGTGCCCACGGGCGCCATCGAGCAGCATGCACGCCACCTGCCGGTGAAGACGGACATCCACCTGTCCTCGACCGTGGCGCGCCTGGCCGCGGCGAAGGTCGGCGCCGTGCCGGTCCTGGTGGCCCCCGGGCTGCCATTCGGCTTTTCGCCCCACCATGTCAGCCATGCCGGCACGATCAGCCTGCGGCTCGGCACCTTCCTCTCCGTGCTGCGCGACGTGGCGACCTCGCTGGTGGAGTCCGGCTTCAAGCGCGTGGTTTTCGTCAACGGCCATGGCGGCAACAACGCCCCGCTGCGTTCGCTGGTGGGCGAACTGGTCACCGACGGGCTGCCGGTGGCCGCGCTCGACTACTGGGTCCCCGGGGAGCCCAAATGGATTCCCCGGCTCAAGGGGGCGTTGAGGCGGGGCGGCCATGCCTGCGAGCAGGAGACCGCGCTGGTTCTCGCCCTCGAGCATGGGAACGATGCCGCCTGGATGGAGGCAGCCCTCCGGGGACTGCCGCCGCGGGTGATCCAGCCCTGGATCGCCGGAGACTGGCCGGACGATCCGCTGACCGAATATGGCGCCGCCTGGCCGCCGGTCTTCCAGGCCGACGATTGCGGCTACTATGGCGACCCCGGGGTGGCGACGCGCGCGACCGGCGAGGTCCTGCTGGAGATCATCGTCGACGAGCTGGCGGCCTTTCTCGCGCGGTTCGCCGCGACGCCTCTGCGGCTCGGCGTGGCGCGCGACGCGGACAGGCCGGGCATCTCCCCACCCATCGCGGAGCGCGGGAAATGAGCTTCGACGTTCTGGTCACGGGCGCAGGCGCCGTTGGCGGCCACGCGGTCGAGTTTCTGGCCCGCCGCCCCGACATACGCTCGATCGCGCTGATCGACATCAACCGCGAAGCGGCCGAAGGCATTGCCTGGCGCGCCACGCTCGGCGCCCTGCAGGAAGGAAAGCACGTCACCATAAAGGGCTTCGGCATCGATCTGCTGCACGAGGACCAGCTTGCCGAAGCGGTCGCCCATATCGAGCCGCGCGTCGTCTTTCACGCGGCGACGCTGCTCACCGTGCCCGAGATGCACCGCGATCTGGCGCCGGAGGATTTCGCGCGGGTCCGCGAGGCGGGCATGGGCGGTTTCCTCGCCGCGCATCTGGTGCTGGCCATGAAGGTGCAGAAGGCCATTGCCGGCCTGCCCGGCAGGCCGCCGCTCATCATGGCCTCGTTCCCGGACTTCACCAACCAGGTGCTGGCCAGAACCGGCCGCGCGCCGCTGACCGGCATCGGCAATGTCGACAACATGGCGGCGGAACTGCAGGCCATCGTCGGCGAGAAGCTCGGGGTGCGCAATCAGGACGTGACGCCGATGATCGTCGCGCACCATTCGGTGGCCGAATGGTTCCAGCGCTCGGGCTCGGCGGGCGTGGTTCCCTGGTTCGCCAGGGTGTTCGTCGACGGCGTCGACCGATCGGAGGAACTCGACCTGGTGGCGCTGATGGCGGAGAGCTCGGCCCGCATCCGCGGGGTGCCGCAGGAGCAGCGCACCGCCGCCTCCGGCGTAAAGGCCGTGCTGGCCGTGCTGCACGACAGCGGCACCTATTTCCACTCCGCCGGGCCGCTCGGCATGCCCGGGGGCTGGCCCGCCCGCCTGTGGTCGGACCGGCTCGAACTGGTCGCGGTGCCCGGCCTGGACCGGGATGCGGCCATGGACATGGCCCTGGCCGGCCAGCGCAAGGGCGGCATCGACAGGATCGAGCCGGACGGCACCATCGTGGCCACCGAGCGATGCCGCGACATGATGCGCGAAATGTTCTCCGTGGATGTCGGACGCATCGTCCCGAATGATGTGGCAACCGTCGCCAAGGCGCTGCGCATCGCCCTGAACAGGCGCAAGCTGCGCTAGCCGCCTGCCGACGGGAGACCCGGGACGCTCATTTCAATCCAAAGGGGTAGCCAGCGGGCGCATTTTCTCCGCGACGGCGGCCTCGTAGGCCGACTGCATCTCGGCGAGGGCGGATCTTTCGGGCCGCGGCGCGCCCCGCATTGAACAGCTATCCTGGAGGCACCCATGAAGTTTCTTCTCACCTCTGGCGGCATCAGCAACCCGAGCATTGCCGACGCGCTCGTCGGCCTGCTCGGCAAGCCGATCGCCGAGGCCAGCGCCCTCTTCATCCCGACCGCCATCTACCCCTTTCCCGTCGGCCCCGTCATGGCCTGGAGGGCGATCTGCGGCAAGGGGCCGAACCCTCTGTGCGAGTTGGGCTGGAAGTCGCTGGGCGTGCTGGAGCTGACCGCACTGCCCACCATCCGAAGGGAAAATTGGGTTCCGGCGGTGCGGGAGGCCGATGCCCTGCTCGTTTGGGGCGGGGACGTGCTCTATCTGACCCACTGGATGCGTCAGTCGGGCCTCGCGGACCTCCTGCCGTCGCTGACCGAGACGGTCTATGTGGGCGTGAGCGCCGGGAGCATCGCCGTCACCCCCTACAATTGCGACGCGGAGTTCGACCTGCAGTTCGTGCCCGACGGCAGCGACATGGGGCAGGGAGCCGACAGGGCGCTGGGATTGGTGGATTTCACCTTGTATCCGCACCTCGATCACCCGGAGATGCCCGATACGACACTGGCCAATATCGAAAAATGGGCATCCGGAATCCCGGTCCCGACCTACGCGATAGACGACCATACGGCCATCAAGGTGGTCGACGGCACGCCCGAAGTGGTTTCCGAAGGGACCTGGCGGCTGTTCAACCCCTGATGTCGCGGCCTGAGAGCGGCAAGTCCCGCTCCGCGCCGGCGGGGGCTCATCCGATCCAATGTCTCGGCATGGCCTGCAACCCACGCAGTCACGTGCTCCGTCCGGCCCATTCCGCGATGACGGAAAAACAAAAAGGGTCCCGAAGGACCCTTTGTCACCCGGGCCTCGCGACCCGGGAATTTGGAGCGGGCGATGGGATTCGAACCCACGACCCTAACCTTGGCAAGGTTATGCTCTACCCCTGAGCTACACCCGCGCTCCGCTGCCGCTGCACCTTGGCAGTGCGACGACGCGCGCCTATATGCCCAATCGACCGGCCGATTGCAACCCACATTTTCGCAGCAATGTCATCTTGCGGGCGGCCTGTGGGAATCGGGGCTTGCCACCGGGGCGTGGGCAGGCGCAAAAAGACCGCGAACGCCCCTATTCCGTCGAGCCGAGAGCCGCAACGACATGACTCTTTCCTTTGATGGCGCGCCGAGCACCCCCGCCGCCGATCTCGTCCGCAATTCCAGCGATGCCGGCTTCAAGGCCGACGTCATCGACGCCTCCCGCGAGGTCCCGGTGCTGGTGGATTTCTGGGCGCCCTGGTGCGGCCCCTGCCGCCAGCTGACCCCGACGCTCGAAAAGGTCGTCGCCGAGAAGGCCGGCAAGATCCGGCTGGTCAAGATCAACATAGACGAGCACCCCATGGTCGCCGGCCAGCTTGGCGTGCAGTCGATTCCCGCCGTCTTCGCCTTTGCCGGCGGCCGGCCGGTGGATGGCTTCATGGGCGCCATGCCGGAAGGCGAGGTGCGCCGCTTCGCCGACCGGGTGATCGCCGCCGCCCCCGCCGGGCAACCCGCCGCCGATTCGCTCGAGGGCCAGGTGGCCGAGGCGCTCAAGGTGGCCGAGGCGGCCAGGGATGCCGGCGATCTGGGGCAGGCCGCCCAGGTCTACGGGATGATCCTGCAGCACGTGCCGGACAATGCCGAGGCACTGACTGGCCTGGCGCAGGTCTATCTCGCCGCCGGGGAAACCGACCAGGCCCGGGCGACGCTGGACCTCGTGCCCGAGGACAAGCGCAGCGGGGAAGCCTATCTGGCGCTGGTCAACGCCATCCGCCTGCAGGACGAGGCCGCCGGCCTGTCGGAGGCGGCGAGCCTCGAAGCGGCCGTCGCCGCCGACCCGGACAACCACCAGGCGCGCTTCGACCTCGCCGTGGTGCTCAACGCCGAAGGCAGGCGGCTCGAGGCCGCCGAGGCGCTGGTGACGCTGTTCAAGCGCGACCGGAGCTGGAACGAGGATGCCGCCCGCAAGAAGCTGCTGGAATTCTTCGAGGCCTGGGGGCCGAAGGACCCAGCGACGATCAAGGGACGCCGCCTGCTCTCGGCGGCCCTGTTCTCCTGAGGCAATTCATGCCCAAGCGTCCGACCAGCCCGGCCGACCTGCCCAAATCCGTCCCGGTCTTCCCGCTGTCCGGGGCGCTGCTCCTGCCGTTCTCGCACCGGCCGCTCAACATTTTCGAGCCGCGCTACATCGAAATGGTGGATGCGGCCCTCAGGGGCGACCGGCTGATCGGGCTGATCCAGCCCGAGGACACCAGCGAGGAAAGCCCCAAGGGGCGGGCGCCGCTGCAACAGGTGGGCTGCCTGGGCCGGCTGACGCATTTCGAGGAAAGTGGGGACGGGCGCTATTTCATCATCCTCGAAGGGGTGACGCGCTTCCGGCTGGTGCACGAGCTGACCGTGATGACGCCCTATCGGCAATGCGTCATCTCGGCGGAGGAGTTCGCCTCCGACTTCGCCCATGCCCATGGCGAGGAGGCGGTGGACCGCGCCCGCTTCGTCAAGATGATGCGCGACTATGCCGAATTCGCCAATATCGAGCTCAACTGGGAGGAGATCGAGCGCACGGGCACGGCCGACCTCGTCAATTTCTGTTGCATGGTCTCGCCCTATGGGGCGGCCGAGAAGCAGGTGCTGCTGGAGGCCCCTACCCTCAACGACCGGGCCGAGACGCTGATCGCCATGACCGAATACGAGATGGCGCGCGGCACGGGCGGCGCGGCCCCGCTCAACTGATGAGCCCCGCCCCCGCCGATCCGCGCCATGTGGTGGACCCGCGCAGCCTCGAGATGCTGGTCTGCCCGCTGACCAAGACCCGCCTGACGCTGAGCCCGGACCGGCGCGAGCTGGTGTCGGTGGCGGCGCGCCTGGCCTTTCCCATCGTCAAGGGAGTGCCATTGCTGAGCTTGGACGAGGCCCGCAATGTGGAGCCCGAGGAGCTGCACCGCCTGTCGCGCAGCGACGACTAGCGGTCCCCACGAACCCTAGATCGGCATGCCGCTCAGCAGCTTCGGGCCGCCCGCTATGCCCGAGGCGGCGCGGATCAGGGCCGACTTGACCGGCCCGGTCCGGTCCACCAGCCCCAGGCCCAGATCGCGCAGCGCCCGCAGCGGCGCGATATCGTTGGAGAACAGCCGGTTCATGCCGTCGGTGACCATGGCCATGGACGCGGTGTCGAAGCGGCGCCAGGCCTGATAGCGGCCCAGCACGTCGGCCGCGCCATGGTCGAGGCCGAGCCGCATGGCATCGACCACGACCTCGGCCAGCGCGGCGACATCCTTGAGTCCGAGATTGAGCCCCTGTCCGGCGATGGGGTGGACGACATGGGCGGCATCGCCCACCAGAGCGAGGCGCGGGCCGATGAAGCTGCGCGCGATCTGGAGGCGCAGCGGAAAGCCGGAAAGCCGGTCCTCCAGCGTCACCGCGCCCAGGGTCGAGCCCATGACGGCCTCGATCTCGGCGGCCAGGGCCTCCGGGTCCATCGCCAAGAAGTGCGGCGCGGCGGCCTCGGCCTCGGTCCAGACCAGGGACGAGCGGTTGCCCGGCAACGGCAGGCTGGCGAAGGGGCCGGCCGGGCGGAAATGCTCATAGGCGACGCCGTCGTGCGCCAATTCGTGGCCGATGGTCGCCACCAGCCCGGTCTGGTGATAGTCGTGCCCAACGACGCCGATGCCGGCGCGCTGGCGCAGGGCCGACTGGGCGCCGTCGGCGGCCACCACCAGGGGGGCGGAGAGCACCCGCCCATCCACCAGGGTCAGCCGGGCCGATGCCCCCTCGCCCGTCCAGTCGGCGATCTCGGCGGGCGCCAATACGGCCGTGCCCTCGACAGCCGCCAGCAGGGCGGCGCCGCTGGCCTGGTTGGGCACCATATGGGCGAAAGGCTCGCCCGGGGCCACGTCGCCGTCAAATTGCAGGAACAGCGGCCGGGCGATGTCTCCCGAGCCGGAGTCGGTGATCCGCATCGCCGTGATGGGCTGGCTGTCGTCGGCCATGGCGTCCCACACGCCCAGGGCCTCGAAAATGCGCCGCACGCCGGCGGCGATGGCCGAGGCGCGATTGTCGCCGGGGACCGAGAGCGGCCGGCGGTCGACGAGCGCCACGCGGATGCCGGCCAGGGACCGGCGCAACGCCAGGGCCAGGGTGAGGCCCACGGGGCCACCCCCCACGATGATGACGTCGAACCGTTCCATTCCATCCGCCGGAGCCGTTGGTGCTGCCGCATTGTCGGCGGGCGGCGGCGGCGAGGCAAGTGACCTCTTGCCGCGGCATATGGCGAATAATTATGCAATTCTGCATTTTTGCATATTTTGTAATCCGACTGCTGCGCCGCCACAGACTTGCCACAATGCGGCGGAGCCGCGCTATCGACAGAAAAGGTTTTTAGTTTCAGCTACTTCCCTCGCTCGTAGCCAGTTTGGCACGTCTCTTGAGTCCCTGCTGGCGTCGAATACCCGCAAGGCATGAGAAAGGGGCATCCATGAAACTGGTGGTTGCAATCATCAAACCATCACGACTCGAAGAGGTGCGGCAGGCGCTCAACTCTCTGGACGTGCATGGCATGACCGTCACCGAGGTGAAGGGATACGGCCGGCAGAAGGGCCATTCCGAGATCTATCGCGGCACCGAATATGCCGTGCATTTCCTGCCCAAGCTCAAGGTCGAGATCGCCGTCGATGATGCCCTCGCCGACGCGGTGAGCACGGCCATACGTGACGCGGCCCAGACCGGCCGCATCGGCGACGGCAAGATCTTCGTGCTCGACCTGCTCGCCGTCACCCGCATCCGCACCGGCGAAACCGGCGCCGCCGCGCTCTGAACGCCACCGACTTCAGGAGAAAAACACAATGACAGGGTTCAAGACTCCCCTAAGGATCGCAGGCGGCGTGGCGCTGGCCGCGCTGCTGCTGGCTCTTCCCGCGTTCGGCCAGGACGCCCCGGCCGAGGAGGCGGTCGAGGCGGTGGAAGCCGTCGTGGGCGGCGAGACGCCGCTGCAGACGCAATACATCCTCAACAGCTTCCTGATGCTGGTGGGCGGCTTCCTGGTGTTCTGGATGGCGGCGGGCTTCACCATGCTGGAAGCCGGCTTCGTGCGCACCAAGAACGTCTCGATGCAGCTGCTGAAGAACATCACCATGTATTCGGTGGCCTGCATCGCCTATTACATCATCGGCTACGCGCTCATGTATCCGGGCGACGGCTGGATGATCGAGGGGATACTGGGCGCGGTCGGCATCGCCGTGCTGGAGCCGGTGGGGCTGTCGCCGGAAGCGGCCGACCTGACCTATGCCACGGTCAGCTCGGACTTCTTCTTCCAGGTGATGTTCTGCGCCACCGCCGCCTCGATCGTGTCGGGCACCGTGGCCGAACGCATCAAGCTCTGGCCCTTCCTGATCTTCGTGGCCGTGCTGACCGCCTTCGTCTATCCGATCCAGGCCTCCTGGAAGTGGGGCGGCGGCTTCCTCGACGCCAATTTCGGCTTCCTCGACTTCGCCGGCTCGACCGTGGTGCACTCGGTCGGCGGCTGGGCGGCGCTGGCCGGCGCCATCGTCTTGGGCGCGCGCAAGGGCAAGTACAATGCCGACGGCTCGGTGAACCCCATCCCCGGCTCCAACATGCCGCTGGCGACCCTGGGCATGTTCATCCTGTGGTTCGGCTGGTACGGCTTCAACGGCGCCTCGCAGCTCGCCATGGGCACGGTGGGCGACATCGCCGATGTCGGCCGCGTCATGGCCAACACCAATGCCGGCGCGGTGGGCGGCGCCCTGGCCGCGGCGGTGCTGACCGCGATCATCTACAAGAAGGTGGACCTGACCTTCGTCATCAACGGCGCCCTGGCCGGCCTCGTCTCGGTCACCGCCGAGCCGCTGACGCCGGGCCTCGGCACCGCCTCCATCATCGGGGCGGTGGGCGGCGTGATCGTGGTGCTCTCGGTGCCGCTGCTCGACCGCTTCAAGATCGACGACGTGGTCGGCGCCATCCCGGTCCACCTGTTCGCCGGCATCTGGGGCACCATCGCCGTGGTCTTCACCAACCCCGACGCCAATCTCGGCGGCCAGCTGGTGGCCATCGTCACGGTCGGCGTGTTCGTCTTCGTCATCAGCCTCGTGGCCTGGCTGATCCTCAAGGCGACCCTGGGCCTGCGTCCCACGGCCGAGGACGAGGATCTGGGCCTCGACGTCAGCGAAGTCGGCGTCGAAGCCTATCCCGAGTTCAAGTGACGAACCGGATGGCCGGGCCCCGCCCGGCCATCCCCGCCGCTTGCC